>Ga0190334_1000013_pt1 | contig 78913 bp, 132 predicted proteins | sample 48720478_MG_FD_161270 | JGI IMG/M metagenome (GOLD analysis project Ga0190334, IMG submission 161270) | Hydrothermal vent sediment bacterial communities from Southern Trench, Guaymas Basin, Mexico - 4872-04-7-8_MG | ecosystem: Environmental > Aquatic > Marine > Hydrothermal vents > Sediment ... | reverse complement strand
TTGCAAGTGATGTAGGCGGGGGGGGGGTACGCCTACCTTATGACCTAAGAGATGTCGGCCATTGTGCGCAATGTGGTGTATTTCACCCTGAAGAAGAAAAGGAGGCAAATAATGAGGAAATTCGCTAATTGGGCATTGTCTAAGTTATTTCTGCATGATGGACAATTCAGTTTCAAAGGGGAGATAAACTATGGTGGAGAATACGTCGGAGTCAAGGCCAGAGGGCAAGGAGGGTTCTATGGAGGTAATGACAGAATTCATTAATGCCCAAATTGAGGTTTGTCAAGGCTTGACATTAACGGAGTATTTCGCGGTTGTCATGTTTTATATAATGATATCTAATAGATTACTTGGTTAGGAGGTTGTTATGAGAATTTATAATGTAAGATATAGGGAAGATGCTAATTCACCATGGAACTATTTGAGTATATCCGGCAGGGGTAAGGATATTCTTGGTGATATCTTGAGCCTGCGCCGGGCCGGCTACAAGGATGTTCAATACGGCCACTTTGAAGTGGTAGACGGAAAGGAGGTGAAGATTAACGTTAAAAACTTATAATCGACTTATTTATAACCAATGAGACAACCGAGGAGGAGGTGGTCACATGCATAGACATAAGGAGATATTAATTGGGGCTAAGTATTTTAGGTTGGCGCACTGTTCCAAGACCGAAAAACCAGAGGAGCGGCCAGTACTCTACCTGCCACACACAAAGGAGGGCAGGCCAGTTGATCTTCGGGCCTAGGAAAGGAGGTATAATCATGAGAGTTATTTATCGACAGACTTACAATCGTGTTTTCAAACGCTGGTCTATTCCGTCTAGATCCCTTGACAATGGGAAAACCTGGCAAAGGGTGAAAAGACCGGAGCGCTTCTGCACTCCTAAGGACGGTATTGCTCTGGCACTATGGAGGATGAGGCGCATTTTAATCAATCGTGGTTATAAGGTGTCAGAGGTCGATAAGCGAAAAACTAACAGATTGTCCGTATTTACATTCCAACTAATAAAATAGGAGGTGGAGCATGAAAAACTTATTCCCACTAGAAAAAATCCAAGAAATAGTTAATAGGAGTTTTACGGGTGTCGTAACGGCCAAACCCGATAGAGAGGAGGTGTTTTCAGACGGGGAGATAGAGGATAAGGCACTTAGGGCATATAATACCTATAAATCTCGAAAGGAGGAGAAAAATGGCTGAAATAGAGTACCACAACGCTCCAATCCCTGCAATCCCATGGTGTGAATATTGTGATAACACACCAACTGAATGTAAGGAGTGTTTGGACTGCCAATACGAGTATTGTTTAGAATTGGCAGAATTGACGGGGTCATTTGAAGAGGTTGACCAAATCTATAGATAAGAGAAAGGGGGAGTTATCATGGCAACAAGACAGGACCAGAAGATGCATGTGAATTTCGCAATGAAGATTAGAGGGTATTTGGGGCATGATAATTATCTATGGGATATGAAGTGTCCGCAATGTGGAAAGATGTACTCGCATTTCACCCATAGTACATGTCCACAGTGCCATAGCCCACTTCAGTGGTTGACTACCAGGGATGGCCAGAAAACAATGGCTATTTCTGAGGGAACCATTTATCCAATGCTAACTGATAAGGAAAAGGAGAGGTATGAGAAGCATAGGGCCTCCACTGGCGGCCTCAGGCCGTATTATCGATTTAAGGTGTTTGGTTTTGGGGCTAGCATCCACACTCCTCCGGAAATCCCAACCGAACATGAGAACATGAGGAAGGGCGCGTTGGTAGAGATAATTGTTATGAATCATCAGCCAATACTGATTCCCTTCCAAACCAGGGCAGGGGAGGCCGCCGTAGAGATATCCCTATCTGTATTCACGGAATACGGCGATTCCATCAAAATAATCTCCCATCCTCGCAAAGTGGCTGAAGTGGGCACAGCGCCTGAGCCACAGCAACCCACAGCGGACATTCAGGCTTTGCAGGCGCAGCTTATCCAGCTGCAACAAGTGGTAAACTCGTTGATGCAGCGACCTCCGCAATCTAGCCCTGTGGCCCAACCAGGCGCCGGAGCATCGGTCAAGTCAGATGATGGCGAGGCGGTGCCGCTTGATCTATTTGCCAATGCTGTTGTGGATGATGATGACTGCCCATTCTAACCATTCTAAACGAAAGGAGGTGAACATGAATAATAGCAGAGCACTTAGGGTGGGCAAATCGGTGGTGAAAAAACCATGGGTGTACGGCTCATCCGCACAAGTGCGACCCACCCGCCGAAGTGCTCTGCTACCCCGCTCCGCTCGCTACTTGAAACCATTAATTCATTTATATGAAAAGGGGTGTCAAATGAATATTCCGCCAATAGTAACAGTCCTAAAAGCATTATGGAATGGCATTGACGTTAAAATAGATGGAGTGACATTCACAATGCACGAAGGTAAAATATATCAAGTCGGAACCGATAGGAAAGGCGAGAAACATTTGTTAACCGTCGATCTAATGTCGGTAAATGACTTCATAACATTTGTTAACAAAAAAGTAACAGAGCCAGAGCAGTTCATACTGGGAGGCATAATAACACTGAAAAATATGAATAGGTTGAATAGAGAAAGGAGGTGTAAAAGTGATAGAACGACAAGGTGATATATGGGATGGTAGAACAGTTGTAATAACCACAAATGGATTCGTTAAAACAAATGGCCAATGTGTTATGGGTCGGGGATGCGCAAAAGAGGCCACACAGCGTTATCCTCGAATAGCCTATACATTAGGCCAAGCTATTAAGCGCTATGGTAATAGAGTCATTTACTTAGGCAAACAATTAGACGGTAAACACTTAATTTCATTTCCCGTTAAACCAGATAAAGTTATTAACAATGGTAATAATGTAGTGAGGCATATGGCGGCCAAGTTTAGATTAGGTGATACAGTTCCTGGTTGGGCCGCCAGAGCGGATATTGACATAATCCGCAAAAGTACAATTGAATTGAGGATGATGATTGATAAATTCGGAATTACAGAAGTGTATATGCCTCGACCTGGTTGCGGGGCCGGAGAATTAGACTGGAGAAGGGAGGTGAAGCCAATATTAGAACCAATCCTGGACGACAGGTTTATAGTCTGCCATAAATAAGAAGGGTCAGCGTCCCGGTGAAGATCTACGTCTGTGGCTACCTACCAAATGAATAGGTACGCCACAGACAAATGAATCAACTCGCCAATATCGGCTCATCCCGAATTAACGATAATAATAAAAAAGGAGGTGTAGAAATGGTAATATTGACAACAGTAGAATTGCCCAAGCAGTTTACAGAACTAACCCAATCCATAGACGAAAGCCTTGTTGATGAAATTCTAATCGGCAAGGCTACAGACAAATTTAAATTGAAGGAAGGAAGAGAAATTCAATTGAAGGATATGGGAGGGTTTGCTGGATTTGCCCCTAAGTCCAAGACAATACTAATTAATATGGACGCAGTAATTACTGACGCGACGTGGATTAGAAGAGGCATCAGACTAAGTGCTGCCGTCTGGATGTCCCTAGTTTATGGACTCTATCATGAACTGATTCATGCATGGCAATTGAAAGAAGAACCACAATTGGCACAACTAGACGAGCTGCCAAGAGAATATGAGGTACAAGCCACTGAAAACGGCCTAGCCCTAATGGCAGATTATCTAGCACATCACAATCTGCCAAGAATAGAAGAAATGGGTTATCTGGGCCAATTAATACTAAACGTCTTTCAACACATTATGCCTAAAATGCCAAACAAAGTGAAAGAAGAGCTACAACTGAATGGCACCAACGCCGCGGCAGAATTATCAACCATCGCAGCGCTGACCAAAGAAATTGAGATAGACGAGATAGAGCGGCTCATGGCCCGAATTGACGAAGGCGTAATAGGCCAAAAGGTAGATAATAAATATTATCTCACGGCCTATGAAGCGTTTGATTGTAAATAAAAACAGAGGAGGTACAAGATGACAAATCAAGAAAAAATGGCATTGGTTAAGAAGGCGTGGGCTCTGATTTTTGAGAGCAAGGCCGTCAATAGCGACATTACTACGGTAGAATTGGTCCATCCGGCAATTATCAATGGTAGATGTCGTGGCCGTTGGTTTAAGAACTCTGTAACTGGCCAGGCTACATTGAGAGGATTTGATATTCCCCTGATGATCAATGGTCAGACAATAACCATCAGGATTCTTGAGCAAAATCCAAATAAAGGCAGTGAATATGCCAAAATGGCGAGAGCCGGTTCCAAGATTGCATGGATCATAAACACCGCTCTGGACCAGTTCACAGGCCGCATTCAAGATGGTCAATTTTATCCAGCCAGAACGCCAGCTTATCGTCCAGCCCAGCCTACCCAGCCTGCTACGCAGCAATATCAGCCTACTCCTCAAATGAATCAGTTTGCACAAACGCAGGCGGCGTCTCAAACTGATGACATGGAAATTCCAGAAGTTGACCAAGCTGGAATTCCAGATTTCGTATTGAATTACTTTGGAGGTACAGATGGATTGGACTAAAGCTTATTCCGGAACCGTGATATGGGTAAGCAAAGATAAAACCAAGATAAAAGCGAAGATCCCAGGTGGAGTCGCTACCTTTGACAATGAAGGATTCCGGGTCGGGGATGAAGTCATGTTCATTCTCGACCCAAGTTCCAATAAACCATTAAGAATATTGCCAAAAGATGTAGCTCTGATGAAAATAGCAATGATCGAAGAGCAAATGCACCAATTGGCACTGATGGACGAATATGAACCAATCGAAGAAATAAAGGAGGTGAATGATGATTACGAAGAATATATCGGATGTGTACCTGAGGAAGACATTGATCAAAGCGGCATCGAATTTAGAGAAGATGCTGAAGAATGGTACGATTTCCTCGGACTCGACCCTCCGTTCGGAGAGACCGATTGGAGTGGTGATTGAGAGTAAAATAAAAGTAATAGACATCGACAATAATAGATATTTATACGAATTCACATTCATGTTCGATCACGCCAAATTCAGCGAATGGCTACAGGAACATGAATATTTACTGCCAATGGTAGGATGCGTATATGGACTCAGCGTAGTTATCGCAAGAAACAAAAAGAAAGCAAAGTGGGACGTTGACTTCTGCATTCAAAATGAATCCGGAGAGGATCTGTCCATACCTATTACGCGTCAGGAAGTACAGTTTTCGGTCTGTCGCAACGAAGAGTCTGAAGAAGAGTGGGTTGTTCAAATGATAGACCCGCTAATAGCGGCTCAGACCGATTGATGAGGAGTTTAGGCGTGCTACAACAAACATTGTAGCCAAAAGAAAAGCATTTCAACCATAAACAAACATTACATTAAAAGGAGGTTCCAAATGAGTAATATCGTACAATTGTCCAACGTTTATGTGGCCGGTAATCCTACTTTCTTCCCTCACAATGATCCCAGCAAGCATAGGACCATTCTCACTGCTATCCACAATAGCAAGACAAGAGATGGCCGGGATATAAGGGATGAATATACCCTGGTATTCTGGGGTAAGTATGCCCAAATGGCTGCACTATATCTGAAGAAAGGCCGCTGCATCAATGTAATGGGTAGACTGAAATCCCACTCCATCGACACCGGCAGGGTAAAGGCCAATGGTAAAAGAGAAATATATCGAATTACTACCGTTCATGTCGATAAGTTCGAATTCGGTAGAGATTCGATGAAAGAGCTGAGTGCCAGGATCAATGCCAATATTCAGCGTGCCAAGGCGGAAGGCCTATTGCCGCCTAATTGCACTGTCACAGCTGAATACTTGCTGCATGTCGATGCGCAGCCGTTCGTGGATTATAATCCTGCTGTGGTTGCCCAGACCGGCATGTATGGAAATGCCAGGGTCTTCATCAAAGGCCAGGGATTCCTAGGGCCACAGACCATGACACAGCCTGGAGCACCCGCTGCGCCCACAGCTCAAGGCAATGAAGCACTGAATGCACTGGAAGCGCAGATTAGGGCATTGCAGGAACAGCTCGCCCAGGCCAACCAAGGCCAAACAGCGCCTGTAAACACTCAGGGCCAAGCAGTAGCAACGCCCGATCCATTCGCTATGTAAGTTTCAACTTTCGTACTACTAAGTAGCACGCCTAAACCAGGGGAGTCCCCATATGGGGATTCCCCATTTTTTAATCATAAACAAAAAAATTTACATCAAACCCGTTTAAATTTATCATCCACACAAATCCAATTGCAGAGTATGAGGTGATGGATATGGGCTATATAGTATTATTTTTATTATTGTTTAGTATTTTGTATTCACCCGAATTATTTTGCATAACCCTAGTATCTCTTTTGGCGGGCTGGATTGGTTATCGCTTTGGAAAGGAAAGTAAATCAAGTCAAGTGAAAAAGCCTAAAGTAGAACCATTGGAAATTGATCCAGATGAATATAAAACACCACAAGAAAAGTATTATGAAGAAGAAGTAGAAAGTTCTTTGAAACCGGAATACAGAATAAAACATATAATGAAAAGAGAAAAGGAGAAGTTAGAGAAAATAGTAAAGAAATATAAGAAAAGACTAGATACAGAGGGGGTGAAGTAATGGAAATACATAAGGAATTAGATGAGAAGACTGTAATGAGGGAAAGGCTGTTTAAAACATGGCGTCAAATAGGGAATAAGATTGCCATGGCCGGGGCTATAGTTCAAAATGATATAGAAATACCAAAAGAACAAATAGATGAATGGACATCCTATTTATCCAAGACATTATCTGAAATGACCGTCTTGGCGGATAAAACGTTGGAATTTGTCCTGGAAAATATGGTAAAAACAAAATGAAAAATTTACGCTTAACCCGTTTAAATTTACGTAACAAAACGGCTGATTTCATGTCGAATACACTATTCTTTGGAAACAAAATTCAAAAAATTGATGTGAAATTGGCTAATTTTTATAACAAAATTAAGGTTTTTTGTACTCCTCAAAACCGGCTAAAATTTGCCTTGATTCATCATTTAATTGATAAACGGAGTGCTTAATATGAAATCTCTCCAAGGAATTAATCATTTCGGCAAATTTATGCGATGAAAGACAATATTCAATATAATCCGTCTTAACATCATAATACAATTCCCTACGCAAGTAACGTTTTGTTTGTGCAATATCAGATAAAGAAATGAACATTCTATCTTTGTACATAGCAATTGTAACAGTTACATCCATTTCTCTATTAAATATGAATTTTTTTACCTGTTCACTAGCCGGCGCCCAGCCGCTAGGAGTTTGGAGAAGCTTTTTAATAGTTTTTAAATCATTCCTATCCCCTTCAATGACACTAACTAATTTCTCATTAGCCACCGTATTTAATACGCCATTAGTATTAAACATAAATTTGTACGCATCATATTCTTCATTGTAAAATACGAATATCATAATCTATACCTCCTATTGAATTTGGCACAGATTTACTTGTACCTTTATATATTATAGCACAAAAAATAGAGTTTGTAAACTAAAAAGTGATAAACATGAAAAAAATGGTAAATTTATATACTCAGTTTGTGAACTGAGTATATGAACTGAATTTGTATACTAAATTTATACACTGAGTTTATAAACTCAGTATATATACTAAGTTTATATATTAAGTTTATACATTGAGTTTATAGACATTTGGTGGTATTAAATTTTATATACCCTATATAGGGAAAAGTAAACTAACATACTGAAATTATTATATTTAATTTTTTGGCCTATTGTCGATCGATCAATCGATCGATGTATTGATCGATGGCAAATTAATAATAAGGTATTGAATTTATTAACAATTTGATATTGGAGGTAGAAAAATGAATTGGTTATGGTTTAAAGAATTTAGTAGATCCTATATGGTGGAATTGTTAATAAAGCTATTAATCATATTAACTATTTTCTATTGGGCAGCACTGCATTTCGCATTAGTTGTGGCGTTTAAGTTTGACCGGCTCAAAGCTAACTGGTTGAAATTCTTTAAAGTTTGCCGAGAGGAATGGTCGGCGGCTACAAAAGAATCTTGTTCTGAAAGAGCAGCATTTAAACAATTAATGCTAATGGAACAAAATGAGATGGAGAGAGAATAGTGCAATTATTTTTGTATGCTTTGTGTTCATTGGATGTGCTATAACATATTAATATTATTATACAATTGGAGACCAAAATGAAGGATATGTTTGACGATTGGATTGCCGTTATATTATGGATCTTAATAGGACTGGCGCTCTTTACCCTATTCAGGTCAATTTAATTAATTGATATTATTATATAATTTGATATTATTATATAATTGGAGGATTGACAATGGACTTTGGAGCAAAATTTAGAGAATTATTCAGTGATTGGTATTTTATTACGCTATTGGCATTAATAGTTATTAATATTCTTGCGATTATTTGTGGTATTTTGCCTATTTGATTGATATAATAAGTTATTGAATTATCTATTTATTTTATCGATCGACGCGAAGTGTGAAATCGATTTCAAAAATTTTCGACGTCGAAAGTGTGATCGATCGACTACACAATTTAATAAAAAAATATAATAAAGTATTACATAAAACATTACATAAGATCATCAATAAACTATTGAAAATATTGAAAATATTGAAAATATTGAAACAATATAAAGACACAATATAATATCATACAATTCATCAAGATATAATGCTATAATATATTGAAATTAGTTGAGTCATAGTGCCATAACATATTAAAATTAATAGAAATATTGTACAATTCATCAAATATATATAACTATATCAACTATGCATCTTAATAATCAATGACAATTCATCGACGATTGATGCAATAAACTATTGAAAATATTATGAATTATTGAACAATGACCAGTTAGTATGATATAATTAAGCATAACATAATATAATAACGTAAATACCAATAAAATACCAATAAAATGAACTGCAACGATTCAACTATTAATTAATAAAATCAATAGTTTATCATCAATTAATTGTCAATTCATTGGGTGATTTGTATCAATTTGTAGTACCAATTAGGAAGTCAATTCGCTATGGTAAATTGAGCTAGTGATGATTAATAGAAGCGTCGCATGGATAATAACTGGATCATGATGAAATAACTAATCAAAATTGCTGGTTAATTCAGATGGTATGTTTATTACTTATATATTAGTAGGATTTGTTGGTTGTGTTATATATATTTATTGCGGTTTTGACACTTTTGTTCTAGCCCCGGCGCGGCGCTGGCCCGTTTTGATGAGTATAAGAGAGGTGGTGATATAAATTATTGAAATGATTAAATATTCATATAAATATAGAAGATTATTAATACTATCTGTAATGATGAAGTGCGTACTACATATCAAATCAAAAATTGAAAAGAATTTCATGAACTTAGGGATTATGTGGTGTAAGTATGTGTTATCACAAAGGAATTACATTTGTAATCAATAAAAAATAAGGAGGGTTTATTATGACAACATTAGGAGAAGTTTTAGAAGCTATTTGGAATTTGCCTTGGTACAAAGTTGTTATTGTTGCTACGGTGGATGATTTTATTCTGTTGGTTAAACTTTGGCCTCTTTGGGTAGCCTTGGTTGGAATTGCCATACTTCTGGTTATTTTCAGATCAAAAGGCTAATTAAAACTGCGCCCAATACGGGGCGCAAAATGAGTAGGAGGAAATCATACATAAACATGCTGCTGCGCTTCTTTTGATTTTTACTGTAAAATCTTTTTCAAAGAAGATGATTATGTATAGAAAAAATATGAGTAGATTCCTAAGCAAGGTTCCAAATCCGGAAAGGTATAAAAAATTATATGAAACGCTTGTCAATAATAATCCTAATGCAGAATTGCTTTGCGCCGCCGCTCTCAGTACCATAGAGAACGGAAGGAGAGAGAAATGCATCCAAGCTATAGAGCTTTTTGATTCAGAGAAAGGGGGGTCAAATGAAAGACAAGCGTATAGCAAAACGCAAAGTACTAGTTGAATTTATGCGATATAAAGCCTCTCTTTTGGGCGAGGTAGGCAAAGAATTCTTTACGAAAAAGGACGAAGAAATACTATCAAACATAGCTCTTGATAGAGCTGAAAAAATGTTTGATCAACTTGATCTATCTATCTGCTCTACACTCGAAATGTTTGATTACAGTATATGTCCTTATTGCTACGATGTCGGTGAAAAAGGATGCGAAAAATGCCTCTATGCTAAAGAACATGGTATATGTCACAAGGATGGTTCCACCTATGATAAAATAACGGAAGAGTTTACATCTATAATTTCTATTGTAGGCGAAAATTTGATAAAAAGCATCTGGCATATGTTGAAAGCAAAACATAAATTGTCTGGTGGAGTAATTTATAAACCAATATTTAGTATACAATTAGCTAGGAAAGCATTACGTCAATTTACAATTGTATTAAATACTATGTTAGAGAGAGAATCTGATATAGCTATTAAACAAATTGTCACTCTTGATGATGGTGATGTCAGTTTATTATTCACTAAAATACAACGCAATTTAATGTTAGCATTTGACAATTTGTTAGTAGCTAACTGGAATAAAGTCGCATTGAAGGAAGTTCATCCTTATTGTGTGTTATTGCATAGTGTGAGATTTATGTCATGTGAGGATTGTGAATATAAACACAAATGCCCGAAAAACTTAAGCCTTGATGTGGATGTAATTGTACAATTATGGGAAAACATTGTATTTGATTTGTATAACAATATAATACTGGGAGATTCATAGTGGCTTGAAGAGTTTAAATGATAGCTTATAAAGTTGTTACGATAAATAGGGAAAGCGCAATAGTTTACAATCCTACATATTAACTTTATTATCCAGAGGATGAAGTAGTTGAAGCTCTATCATAGACATTGGGGATTATGTGTTTCAAAAATTCTACCCTAGCTCTAAAATGGGCGAATCAGTTAATATAAGGAGGTAGTGATGAGTAGAACAGATTGGTTTATTGGTCTAAGCGAGGCTGCTCGCAAGTTTTTGGATGAGAAATGTATAAAACTCAAACAGATTACTTACGATGAGAATAACAAACCTATTTCAGAAATTGAGGCATACAAATCCGAAAAAGGAGATCGTTATCATTGGCATTCTATGTTCGGTGGTAAGTACCCTCTTAATGTGTATTTTCTGAAGGACGGTTCCAAAGTGTATGAAAAAGTGCAATTAGATCCCTGGTCTAGCGGCCCGAATATTTTTACGGCATTGGTTGATGAAGACGGTAATTGGATTAAAGAGACACTGTGGGATGAAGATAAAGTATTGCGCAATTTATAGGAGGAAGAAATGGGTGCTTTGAAAAGATTCCTAATATTTAATATTGATGATAGGAGGAAGGAATTGGAATTTGATTTGGATCTTAGAAATGATAAAGCTATAATTGACTTCGGTGCTCTACAAGATCTATTGGATAAAATTTCGATGTATCCATTTGAGTATAAAATTGTAGGTCTGAAATAATAGGGGATAAAATGGGCTGGCTTACTCAAAAAAGAATAAAGAAATTTATGGTAGGTAAAACTATTAAAGAAATAAACAACGATTGGCCAAATTCTGTTATAATCTTCACTGATGGAACAGCTATCAGGTTAAGAGGATATATTGATATAGATAATAAATTGTCCTATAAAGGAGGTATCATAAAATTAGAAACATATATCTTAGCAACACCATTAAAGTTGGTAAATGGAGAAATGGAAGTTGTTCAATTAGATATAATTGAATAAAGGAGGATAGTATGAAGCCTATAACATATGAGAAGGTTTCAATCATCGATGCTATGCGGCACGTTTGCGCCGACAAAAAGAAATATGGTATATTTTTACACGTCCCAGAAAATTGTGAAGTTGATGAATTAGGTAAAAGCCTCGCGTGGACTAAAGATAAGTCTGAAGTTTTGGATATCTGGTTACAAAGTCCGTATGTATTTTTACTATTTGATAATAAGGAATACATGGAGTACGTTTTCGAAAACACTTGTGGCGATGATAATATAGGAAAAGGTAAATTTAAAGATGCCACTATTAGTGTATATGCAGTGACTATATCTAACAGGGGGGAAATGTTGAATGAGAATACATAAGAGATAGTCGTTAGAATAACATGTAATTTGACTATGGAGGATTAAGTATGTGTTTTTATATTATAGCTACGTTTATACTTTTGTGTTTAGTAGTAGTGGCTTTTATATACAGAGCAAAGTTTGTATGTGGGTATAAGACAAAAGATTTCGTTATATCATTATGTGCTTGTCTATTAACAATAAGTTTAGGAATCACACTTTTAATATTATTATATTATAGAGGTATTAATTTTCTATAAAAGGATTGGCTGCCCGCTGGGCACCATTAGATGAGGTGATTATGAAATTAATAGTGTCCGGTAGTAGATCTATAACAAATTATGAATTAGTATCGGCAGTATTAAACAGTATGAGAGATATAGAATGTATAATAGAAGGAGGCGCTAGAGGAGTAGACTCATTGGCAAAAAAGTGGGCTTTGGAAAATAATATAAAATGTATCGAAGTGCTTGCTAAGTGGGATAATATGAGCCCGCCAGTCAAGAAGAAATATAATAGATACGGCAAGGAATACAACGCCTTGGCCGGCTTCAAAAGAAATGAAGAAATGGTAAAATTAGGCGATACTCTTTTAGCATTTTGGGACGGGCATTCACCAGGTACAAACCACATGATTGAAACAGCTAAAAGTTATGGACGAAATGTAATTTTGATATTGGTAAACGGAGATAAGATAGACGTGATAAATATGAAACCAGCCAGCGAAGCCAAAGTAGTAAATTTACGCCATGAAAAATATGATGTTTATATTGGCCAAGGTAGTAAATGGGGAAACCCGTTTAAAATCGGAGTAGATGGTACCCGCGAGGAGGTGATAGAGAAGTATAAACAATATATAATGAGTAGGCCGGATTTGCTGAATGATTTGGAGGAGTTAAGAGGCAAACGTTTAGGTTGTTATTGCAAGCCTGAGCCATGTCATGGTGATGTGTTAGTAGAATTATTAGAAAATAGATTAAAATAAGAAACTAAATCAGTTTAAATATTGATCCAGAACCATTCAATCCTAAAAGGGGTAAGAGAATGAAAAGGTGGAATACAGAGACTACGGCATCTGTGTGTATGGCTATAGCAATAGCACTAATGATAGCATACTTATAAAAAATAGAAAGGGTAAGAAAGTTTATTTGAAGCTGTCAAGCTTTTGAATAACTTAAAAGCATCTTAACTGTATATTACACAATTGAAAGGGTCAGAACATGAATACTATCAAGCAGTTTACATGGGAGGCTGTAACAAACTAGGTAAAATATTAATGGAAGTGCGTGATTATATACGGGGAGAACCAAAGTGATTTTCAGACACATAACACGGTATTATCACTTGTACCATGAATGGGGGTAAATAATGGCTATTCTGATGGAAAGGCACGAAAATAAAGTTATCATTGGCAATATGTATATTGAGATACCAACTGACAGGAGTGTATTGTCGATTGTTGGTGCCAATAAAGAGATATCCGATCAATATAAGTTTAAAAAAGATGGATGGATATATAAAGACAGCAAGAAAGTGAAGAAGTGGTTTATTACCGTTAATAATGTTAGAGTGCGGAAATCAGTTTTAGATGATATTGATAAATTAGAAGCTAGGTATTCGGTCGTGCGATCTCGCTGGTTAAAATTTATAGATAAGAAATGGAAACCTATTAATGACGCAGTATTAAGAACTGGCGGCTGTCACGTTCAGCCGGTCCACGTAAAGAATAACCCAGAAGGATTATGGTGGTTTTATACAGTGAAGGACAACGGATGTACATCATCAAGCAAATATGTTTCGTTTGAATGGGTGCCTAAGCCTAAACACCCTAAAAACCTTAAGCTTGGCCAACGATATTATGAAGTCGAAAGACAGGTAACACGATATGCGTCTTTTGTATATAAATTCCGTGTCGTCTTAGAAGAAGCGATTAATAATTTTCTTTATAAATACACACCTCAAAAGCCTAACCAAGTGCTTCAACTTACTATTAATGGAAAAATCTATTGGTATGCATCAATTTATAACAAATTTGGCGTTCTTACATGGTCTAAATTATGCTGGCCGGAAGACGACGTGATACAGCTTAAGCTTTGATTTTAAAATTACTAAAAAATTCAATGTAGCAATTTCATAAAAGGGGGTTGCTTATTCAATGAGCTCTATTTATGCTAAAATAGAAAAAGGTAACTATAGATACCTCACAAAACCAAAAAGGCCTGCTAATAGATGTAAGAACGGCCATTATTTCCTTTTTATCGTTAATAACGTTCCAAATTTTTGTCTTGAATACGGTGTACCAGTTAAAGAAGAACATGCAAAAAGGCTTGATGAGTACGCTGCTGCATTAAAAACATATTATAAGGCTCGATCTAAGGTAAATCAGATATTTAAGAGAGACGCTTTAGAACACTGTGGGTTAGCAGACCACCTCCGACGCCGATAAAGCGTTTGATTTGGCGTGGGAAAGAGGACATCGTGGCGGTCTTAGTGAAGTTGTTTATGAATTGGAAAAATTGCCAGTTTGCTAAACGAAAAGAGATAAACGGAGGTCAAAAATGCAATTCAATTTTGGAGGAGATTTAAGTATTTGGGTATATTTTGGAATCGCGTTAATATTGACAGGTTTTGTCGTAATATTTATAGAACGGATCATAAAGTATATGAATACACAAAGTAAAATTGTGTTTCTCCAAGCAGTTAGTGTAGCTGGGATTATCATAGTACTAACATTATTATTCTTTGTTTCATTTGGGCCTGGCAAACCTACATCGTTACCACCATCTGAGACAGAAGGCATGTATAAAATAGTAAGTGAAATGCCGGATGAGAAATCAGAAGAGGAATTAGCTAAGGAGGCAGAAGAGAAAAAACCTATGGAACTGAAACGTCAAAATGAATCTTTTGTCAAGGATAAGGAAGAAGCCGATAAATATATTGAGGAAGCATTAAAAAAAGCAAAGACTAATTAAAAGGAGGATTTGTTATGAAAAATTTAAAAGGAAAATTGCTCAGTTTGATTCTGGTAGTGTTTGCGTTTTCCATGATTGGCTGTAGTGGCGAAGTTCCACCTGGTTATGTAGGGATGAGGCTACAACCAAGTGGACTCGATGGTAAGGCGTTACAGCCGGGCAGACATGCGTGCTGGGGTAGGGATAAGCTTATTCTCGTCCCTATCAATGACTATGTGGGTGTTGAAAGATTGAGCGTGTTGTGTAAAGACGATTTAAATTTCAAATTTGATTTGAAAGTTCGCGTAAGACCTAGGATTAAGACTGATAAAGACCTATATGACTTGTTAAGCTTACAGGGCGCTAGAATTAAATACGATGGAAAAGTTGGTAAACTTCCTTATACCGTTTTGTACAACACTTATGTAAAACCAGTAGCACGTTCTATTGCGAGAACAATAGTTTCCAAATATGAAACCACTCAGATAAGGGATAATAGGGAAGCAATTACAAAAGCCATTCAAATTCGGTTAGAAAAGGCGTTAGGAAATACTCCTATGGAATTGCGGATGTTGGCCACTTCTAACTTCGATTACCCAGATGTGATAACAAAAGCGGTTGAAAAGAAGCGAAGAAGAGAGATAGAAATCCAAGAAGAGAAAGCTAAACAGGCAATGGAGTTGTTAAAGGCTGAAAATAGGTTAAAAATTGCACAAAAAATGAAAATAGTCCGCGTAGCTGAAGCCGAAGCAGAGGCCGCTTATATCAAGATTTTGGGTAACGCCTTGAATGATAAATACCTGAAGATGAGAGAGATTGAGGCTAGACTGAAGTTATATGAACGAGCAGGCGAAGGAGACAAGGTTATTGTAACTGAAGGCCAGAATGTAACGCCGTTTGTAAATTCTAAGTAATTATAATTTTTTACGGGTGCTATGGTTAATACCGTAGTGCCCGTTTGTTTTTTAAAAAAAGGGGAATTATGGAATTAATTGTTGAATTATTGGTATTGATGGGTTTGCATTTGTATAGCGATCTTGTTTTGCAACCAGAAAGTATTTCAACGGCAAAGCACGAGCGTAAGTCGGTGCTGGTCTTACATTGTTTGCTTTACACTGTACCGTTTGCAGTCGTTTTTTGGAATTTGCCGTTTATAGCTGTTGTGTTCTCATCTCATTTCATTATAGACTTGTTATCATCTAATATATCTCACTATTTCTACGGAAAAGGCAAGTTACGCAGATGTGCGGATGTAATATGTATTGATCAAGCTCTTCATTATGCGGTATTATTTATAGCCTATTACTATTTTGCGAGGTAATAAAAGGAGGAATAAAAATGAGTTTGAGAAGATTCTTGATTTTTAAAAATGGTGATGAGATAAAAAAGATAGAATTTTCGGTAGATTACAAAAATGATAAGGTAATAATTGATTATGGTGCATTTTGGAGAATAATAAATGAGATTTCTTCATGCCCATATGAGTACTTGGTAGTAAGTACAGAAGGCGCGTAAAATATGTATAAGAGGAGTAAGTAATGTCTTCCAAATCGAAAATAGATCTTTACTTATCCTTGGCAGCGCAGGGATTACTTGCCATGAATAGATCTCCCCTTCTCAATCCCACAGTGAAACCAGCATCTAATGTCAACCCTATGACAAAAGCCGTGGGTAAGAAACGATCTAAGAAGAAAAGGAAAAGAAAAACACAGCGTCAAAGTAGGCGTGTAAACAGGCGCAAAAAGAAATGATGGTTACAAAAAGGAGGAGGTGGTCAATGATTAAGTGTAAAGAGTGTAAATATTTCGAACGCGGGAAGTGGCATAAGGCTGTAGATCCTGATGAAGGCCCTCAGATGGGAGGCCATTGTGAGAGATTATTGAAGGTTCTACAGCTTGATAATTCTAAACTGATATGGTTGGATAAATTGTACATACAGGATGGATTTGGCTGTGTATTAGGTAGGAAAAAGGGGAGCGAGCTGTAAATTTTTCATGAATTAATTGATAGGAAATACGAACAATGTTAAACTATGAAGAAGCGCTAAATCTTATAGAAAATTTTATGGTGAAATCTGGTTTGAGAGATTTCTGTTCACACATTTGCATGGGGATGTGCTGTCTCGAATGTTATGAAGCAAGTCCAAGCGCTTGTGTTGTAAATGAAGGTAGAAGATTAACGTGCAGTGCTTTCATATGTTCAGTTATGAGTTTAAAAAAATTATGGATAGATCAGATGGAAAATATTATGTAAGCCTAGTAGAGAGGTTCGATAATGTTTGTTAGGAGAGCACCAATGAAAAAAACGAAAAATGATGGTAAACGATATATTGTCGTTTACCAAAAAGAAGCTGATGGTGATATCTGTATCGAATACTGCAAGTCAAATGAAATACGAAATTTACTGGAAAAATATCGTTTACATTACAGAGACATTGCAATTATCGAAGGAACACTTGTAAAAGGTTTCGATAAGGATTGGTAAAGGAGGCATTGATGAAAAAATCGAAGGACAAAGATAAGGATTATCTCGTCATCTATACAGAAGATCCTGCGACGGATGTTTATTTTGAGCGTTGTAAATTACATAGACTACGCGATCTATTGAAAGAACAACGCTTACATATTAGGGAGGTAGCAGTTATTGATGGAAAAGTTGTAAAAGACTTTGGCCAAGATAAAGTTGATAGGAATCTGTTATGAAGTCTTATGATAAATTATGTAAACTATACAAGAAGAACCGATTTCTTTTCGAGGTTAAAACAAAGAAAAATAGTAAAAGATTTCATTGATAATGCACCTGAAGAATATCAACTTCAGCTCCAAAACTTCAAGCCAGATGGAATAAAGTCATGAAAGAAGCTTTCAGCAAAAACAATAGACTGATGTTAGCGTAAACATTACTTTATGAACAATTTGTGGGGTTTAGGGAAACATTGAATAATTTCACAGCAGGGGGTAAGTAATAATGGAACCGATAATAAGCCCTTGGCTAATTTATATAGTATATAAGTTAAATACTTTTATTGCAACAGGTATAATTGGTGGGGCTATTGCAATTATAGCTGCTATCGTTATAAGAATTATAGTCGGTTGTATGCGCAGCGACTTGTTGGATGAAACTATTCATCGTAGGCCTGCGAGATTGTATACGCGTAAGGTGGTAAAGAATCTTTCAAGGCTTACAAAAAGATTGTGTATAATTGGTACAATATGTCTTTTTGTTGCTATTATCTTCCCTAATCGTAATTTATTTATTGCTATGTTGGCTAGTAAATATATAACTCCTAATAATCTTAAAGCCGCAGGAGAGGCGGTAGGTGAAGTATACAAGTTCAGTAGGGAAGAGTTTTTGTCGCTATTAGATGATGTAATGGAAAGGATACGGACGGCAAACATGGAAACAGAAGGTGCAAATACAACTGAGAAAAAAACGGTGACAAACAATGAAAAAGTGTCGCGAAGCCAAAAAGAGAAGGTAATGTAAAAAGGTAGGCCTCCTATTTGTGCTCATTCATAGTTCGCATATATCAGGTAGGAGGTGTATAAGACATTTCAGAAAGAAATTAGAACTTGAAGAATTCAGGAATTGGGAGAGAAATAATATGGTAAGGGAGATGTAGTCATAAGTCCTGTTAAGGCCAAGCATAGGGCATCGTATCTTTATGATCAACTAGAAAACTATATTTGTCATAAATGTGAAGGAAGGCTGGTCAAATTAGTTATTCCATAAACTTATTTTAATGGCTCTTTAGAGAATGATGGAGTAGCAGATGAAGATCAATATAGAACAATTTGATAGAGAGCGAGTGAGTCTTTTTGTAATGTTAGTATTAATAACACTAAACTCACTTGATTTTCTCATTACTTCTTTGCTTCTGGATAAAGGTGTAATTATAGAGTTGAACCCTTTGCTAGGAGCTATAATAGAAACGCATGGGATTGATGGACTGTTTTTCGTAAAACAGGCAGTATCGTTATTACTGATATGTTTTGTGGGTATAAAGAGATTGTTTCGTTTAATTTATTTTAACAAAACTTTAATAATCAGTCTATATGCTATAGCCTCTGTATATTTTATTGTTGTGTGTTATAGCATTATTGGCTTGATAATGATAGGAGGATAAATGTGAGTATTAAAACAACTATTTCCAATTGGTTAATCAAAATATACACTGTTTGGGTCAAAATAAAATGGTCGCCATACAACCCGTGGAGTATGGCTTTGTTGAATTTAGCCTACCAGAGATACAAAGAGACTTATTTGTATAGAGAAAGGAGGAAGTTTATTGAGGAAACAAAAGAAAGAAATCCAATACTATATGATGAGGTCAAGAATCTTATGATTGAAGCATTTGTAACTAATGGAGAAGTGTTTTTCTTTATGAAAAAATTGACATTGAAAGATAGGTTATGGGCAATCATAGCGCCTTTTTCTATTAAAGGGCCTTTTGGTTTAATCATGCCTAGTGAGGAGGAATAATAACATGACTACCTATTATTATGAACTAAAAAGCCCGCTAGACGGTGCCAAACTGATAAGAGATAGGGATGGGTTTAGTGTGTTGGTGTTGTTTAGTGACAACAAAAAATGTGGTACTCTAAAGTTTGAAAATGATGAATCTCTCATGGAATTTATACATGTAATAATGGAAGATTACCCTACCGCTGTATCATTTTTTGATGGCAAAAACAGGAAAAATAAGTTTTTAAGGGAGCCGTTATCTGATATATTAATATCAGAGCGTGGGGAATTTATCCCCGTTGAATCTTTTAATTCATAATCACAAAAAGGAGGTATTATCATGTTAATCAAGTACATTAGGAAGGGCAAAAAGAAGAAGGGTGTCGTGGTTGCAGTGCCAGTAAATGAGGATAAGGTTAAATTCGGATGGTCTATGTGCCATCGGAGGGACAAATTTGATAAAGATTTTGGTAAAAAGATAGCTATAGAAAGAGCCTTATGTAATCGTTCAATTACTGCTCCAAAATCTATTAAAAAGGATTTAGAAGGCTTTATCGCCAGAGCTACCAGATATTACAAAGATAAGAGTGTTCTTGTTAATATCGTGTTGTAATAAGGAGCATAATGAATGTCTACTATTGAATTTAAAAATAGGAGGATATCTGCTTCTGTAGGCCGGACCATAAAATTTGGAAAAGACTATGAATTTTTCAGGTTCGAGCTTGGTATGGAAGCAGATATCCCTGATGAGGTCGATCGAGAGGAGGCCCATAACCAGTTGTTTAAGGAACTGATGGAAGATGCAGTCAACAGAGAGGCGGTAGTAAAAGCTGTAGGAAGTGATGTATCGGCGATGGATATGCTTGTTACGTTATTAAAAGGATTATTGAAGAATAAGCAAGAAAAAACTGAGTCGCCAGTAGATAAATCAGCTTTCGATCTGCCACCGGAGTTTAAATGATGGAGTTAACGATGGACGCAAATGATCGTAAAGCCGTACTTTTTCATGTCACGGCCATAATTGACGGTATAATGAATGATAATATTGATCAAGAATCTATTGATGTCCATAATGAAGCGTTAGAGATTATAAAGCAAAGGAACAATAGGTTAGAAGTCGATCATATGATATTGGGTATAGTAGCAAACCGACTTGGCCGATATAAACATGAGCTTATGAGACGAAGGGAGAATCAATCATGAAGAAAGCCGTTCTTATTAGCCTTATAATGCTTTTGGTGTTGCCGGCTTTAGCCTTTGGACTCACTAATGGAAATAAAAGCAACACTCCATATGGAAATAGCACTCTGCCAGAAGGATGGAAAGGCATACCTTGGGGAGCTAGCCCTAACGAATTCGGCGATTCAATATTCATCGTTATGAAATTAGGCAAAGTTGAGGTGTATGCAGAAAATTGGCCATACAATAGTACCATTGGTGTATTTCTATTGTTCTATCAAAACCAATTTAAATGTTTGGCTTTTTATTGTAAAAACATAAAAATTTTCGCTGAAATGATGGATCAATTTAAGAGATACGGTAAGCCACAGGTTATGTTGGTAAAGAACAAAATTAGATTTGTATGGGAAAATGGCACTAATGTTATAATTGCCACTCCAGACGATCTAACTGTGCTCATCGGAACGTTAAAAGGTATTGCAGATATTGGCCAGGAAATAGAGGGAAAGATAGGAAAGCAATCGCTTTAGGAGGTAACTTATGGCACCAAACGCACCAGAGCCATTGCATTTGAGGCTATAATATTTGCAGTTTGGCTGCTTACCAGAGAACTCAATTGTTGGTATTGGAAAATCAACGAGAGAGTTAAATTTCAACGATCAATTGTGTTGGACGGAGATCGTGGAGACATTGATGCTGGTGGTACTGGTATTGTTGAAGGCCATGCAGGTTACGAAGATAAACCTTGCTGAAAGTAACTGCCATTAAATTCATGCTATTATAGGCCTATCGGGCGGCGATAATTCGCCGCCCGTATAAATTTTATAACAGGGAGATTTATAATGCGTATTGCTGTATATGGTACGTTAAGAGAAGGAGAAAGTAGAGCAGGTGCTTTTAAAGAGTTTGGAAAAATTACGAGTAGAAAAATAAAAACTCTAAGAGGCTTCAAAATGTTCGATCTGGGCGACTATCCAGCAGCCTTTGAAACGGGAGATGAAAACGATGAAATTGTCGTTGAACTCTTGGATTTTAAAGGTAATGAAAAAGAGCTGTTAAAACTCTTGGATCAATTGGAAGGCGTGCAGTATGGGTACTACAAACGTAAATACATAAAAATTGATGGTAAAAAAGTTTTGATATATGTAATGAATGATGTTTATTTCGACCGAGTATCAAGGCTATACCCAGTAATCAAAGATTGGAAGGTGCGTGAGGCCGTAGCAAATACATAGGCGGCTTTTCCCGTTTCAATAGGAGGTGTCATGAATAGAAAATGTTTGTTCGTAGATGATTTTGCAGTAGTTAATTGCCCATACATGGACGAATATAATTACTGTGAAGACATTACAATTGGGCCAGAGAACAGTGATTCATGGTGTCACAAGGCTATTGAATTTGCCTATGGTGCTAAAATCCTTTTGGAAGAGTTGAAAAAATGTGTTGAAGATACAAATGGTTAATATAGCTAAAGCCCGCAACACAGGTCGGGAAGTTTAAAAATATGGAATTTATACGCGTTGAAAAATTGAATAGTATAAGTTACCATATAGCTAAAGACCAATTATCGTTTATACATCAAGTAAAGCAGTGGTTATCCCTTAGTTTAAGATTGTGTATATTGAAGAAGATTAGTAAGGAGTAAACAATGGGAAAGACTCTAAAAGATATGAAATACAAATATCAGGTTGGTAAAGCTGTCACTCCTAACAAAACGAAGAAGGTAAGAAAAGAGTATAACAGAAAAAAAGAAAAAGATTGGCGAAATTTTATTGATGAAGAAGCAGCTGAAAAGCTCGAAAAACTCGAAGAGGTGGAAATCAATGGTTAAACAAGATCTAATTAAAGAATTATTGGCCGAGTTGAATGTAAAGGACAGGGTTATTATGGGCCTAGATTACCTATATATTATGGGCAGTTTAGATTCCAATTTTAGACAGCTTGTGTACGATAAAGCGGAAGCTAATAGTGAAGAATTGATAAATAGACTAACGAAACTTTATGAAGACAAATTTGAAGTTGAAGAACTTCAAGAAGCGTTAAAATTTGTTAAGAGTAAAGCTGGTAAAGAAATTATGGGGTTATTGATCGGTGACGATTCTAAAATTGTAGATATATCAAGCGATTGGTTGAAGAGCATTATAGAAGAAGCCTCACTTGAAATAACACAAAACAGATTGAAGCAGGAAGTCGAAAAGGGTGTGTCATGGAGAGATTATGTCCCTCCTCTAGATATAAATTAGCAGTAGAGGTGCAAAAATGGACATGAGGGATAAAATAAATTTCGTTCCAAAAACTATAGACCCAAATACACTAGACAATTGTGCAATTTGCGGGAACCCATTCGAAGGGACTGGGTTCATTTGTGCAAAATGCTGGGCGTCCGTTAAATGGAATATGGAACCAGAAGATGTAAAGGTATATGAAAATGAAGATATTAGTATCTGGAAGTAGGAGTATTACTAACTATGATATAGTCAAGCAGATACTTGACAAGTTTTCAAGTACAGCCACAGCAGTAATTGAAGGTGGGGCCGGCGGAGTTGATTCGCTGGCCCGAAAGTGGGCATTGGCTAATGAGGTTAAATTGTTTGAGGTGCAGGCAAGGTGGGAGGACGTGAGTCCTCCAGTTGTGAGAAAGTGCAATAGATTTGGCAAAGAATATAACGCCTTAGCCGGTATGAAACGAAACGAAGAAATGATTAAAATGTTGACACAAAAAGACGTAGTAGTTGCCATATGGGATGGTAAATCCACAGGTACAAAGCATATGATAGATCTTGCCATCAAAAAATATAATATTCCAATCATAATAATTCTTGTCGTAAATGATAAAATAACCAAAGTAAATACTATAATACCAGAATACAAACCAAAGACAAGGGTAGTCAACCTCAAACATGAACCCTACGATGTCTATATTGGAAGGGGAAGCAAATGGGGAAACCCATTTAGAATTGGTATAGATGGGACACGTGAAGAGGTAATAGAAAAATACAGAAATTACGTGTTAACTAGACCTGATTTGTTGGCCGCATTAGATGAATTAGAAGGAAAGAGGCTTGGTTGTTATTGTAAACCTTTGCCCTGCCATGGCGATGTATTGGTAGAATTAATAAAGAAGAAAAAAATGAGGAAGCTATGAGGGTAAACAAAATTAAACTTTGATGGAGGACAGTGCCGTGTTTGAAATGGTAGGTAAATATACTAAGGCCAAAATTATGATAGACAATGTAGATGAAACTACATTATCACAGATAGTGTCCTTTCTTAATAATCCTGCCTTTACCAACCCAGTGGCAATTATGCCGGACTGTCATGCTGGAAAAGGGGCTGTTATTGGATTTACTATGCCTCTGACGACCAAACTAGTGCCGAATGTTGTTGGAGTAGATATTGGGTGCGGTGTCTATGCGAGAAAACTTCCTATAAGAGATATAAAAAATTTAGAGCAGTTGGACATTTCTATCAGAGCAAAAGTGCCCTTCGGATACGAAATACATGAAAATCCAATAATTAATATGGAGAAAGATTTCCCCTGGGAAGAAGTTAGAAAGATTGCCAGAACCTTTTGGTCAAAATTTAATAAGACTTTTTCTACGAATGTGGAACCAATTTCCTATGATTACGATTGGTTCATATCAAAATGTGAGATCATTGGAATCGACGCTGGGCGAGCAGTTAATAGTTTAGGCACCGTTGGAGGCGGAAACCATTTCATTGAGGTAGGAAGAGATAGCACTGGATCTCTTTGGCTGACAATCCATAGTGGATCTAGAAATTTCGGTAAAAAGATATGTGAATATTGGCAGGGTACTCCAATTAGGAAGATGAATGAGAAGAAGCAAGAAAAATTTAAAGCGGGGCTAGAAGAAATTAAACGTACACACACTACAAAAGCCCAGCGTAAGTTAATACCAGAAGCCATAAAACAGTTGAGAGCTTATTTGGAGATGGATAACAAAGTTGCTAAAGGCCTTGAGTATTTGGAAGGGGAAGACGCATATGGTTATTTGCATGACATGATTTTCACTACTGTATATGCCAAGGAAAATCGAAGGTTGATTGGTAAGATCGTATCTGAAAACGTTATGGGTCTACATGATCCTCAACCTTATGAAATAGAATCTGTTCATAATTACATCGATTTTTCCGATTTTATAATTCGTAAAGGCGCAATATCAGCATATACTAAATTCATCCTAATTCCACTTAACATGGAAGATGGAACATTAATATGCAAGGGGTTAGCTAACCAAGAATGGAATTATTCGGCTCCTCATGGTGCTGGGCGTATGTTATCTCGAAACAAGGCAAAAGAATTAGTGGATGTAGAAAAGGCGGCTGAAAGAATGAGAGCGGCAGGTATATTTGCTTCTTCAATACCTGCTGATGAAACTAAAAACGCATACAAAGATTCAAACATCATTAAAGAAGCCATTGCGCCTACAGCTGAAATTGTTGATGTAATAAAGCCTATTATAAATTTGAAAGACTAAGTATAATTGGGGTATGGCAATGTTGTCTAAAAATGTACTTGTAGCTATGAAGCTGCTAAGTGAAATAGAAGCATTAGGATATGAAGCGTATATAGTAGGCGGCACTGTAAGGGATATTTTGAGCGGGCGCAGAGCTGAAGACGTTGATATCACTACAAATTGCCCGCTCAAAATTTTGGAAGAGATTTTCGATACTTATAATATAGGCCAATCAAAAGATTTTGGCATATGCTTAATATGTTATAAAGACATGTATTTTGAAATCGCACAGTTTAGATCTGATGGAAAATATCTGGATGGGAGGAGGCCAGAGTCTGTTAAGATAGGCGTATCGTTAGATGAAGATATTATGCGTCGGGACTTCACTATAAATGCCATGGCTATGGATAAACATGGCAATATTATAGATAAGGTCGGTGGTAAGGAAGATCTTGAAAATAAGATACTAAGAACGGTAGGAGATCCGTCAGAGAGATTCTCAGAAGATTATTTAAGAATGCTTAGAGCAATAAGGTTTGCAGCGCTTGGATTCAACATCGAAAATAAAACTAGAATGGCCATAAGGAGATATAATAGTAAGATAATTAAAATAGCCCCGGAAAGAATTAGGGGAGAGTTTTATAAGGCCAGCAAATATGGAGTAAAAGAATTTACTAATTTTATTAAATTGAGCGATTATTTTGGTCTATTGTCCAAAATCATTCCTGAAGTGTCTATTTTAAAATACTACAAACATAATATGAGACATCATCCAGAAGGAACAACGGTATTTGATCATGTTATAAAGTGCTTGGAGATAGCTAGAACAAATGATTTCACTACGCTGATGGCAATATTGCTTCATGATATTGGTAAAGGGGTTACCTTTAGCGAAGATGAGAAGGGTGTTCACTATTATAGACATGAGGTGGCAGGTACAGATATAGCCGAGCATATATTAACTCGATTAAAATTCTCAAATATGGAAAAAGATCGTATATTATTCGCCGTAAGAAATCACATGAAGTTCAATCATATATTAAATATGCGCCCATCTAAAATAGCAAGAATAGCAGAAAGTCCATACTTTGATACATTAGTAGAGGTGGCGTGGGCAGATGAGTTTTCGCGAGGCGAAGAATTCATGCATTATGGTAGCTTTGATCGAAAATTAGAAAAAATAAATGAGATTATTGAAAGGCAGAAACAATTAGCATATAACAGACCGTTGGTCGATTTAATAGATGGTAATTTGATAATGAAATTATGCAATATCAAACCATCTCCTCTAGTTGGTAAAATAAAAAGAATGGTTGCTGATAAAATAATGGATGAATCTATTTCTGATTACAAAAGTCAACTCCATGACTTAATACTACAAGCTTATAACGAATTGGAAAAGGAGGAACAAAATGGAAACCATTAACACTGTTGATCTATCACGTTTTGATTTTGAGGCTCTTTCAATATCTGACAATGATATCGTTGCAGTATTTAAACATGACTCTGATGAAAACAAAGTGGTTGCAGTAAAATATAACAAGAAAACGAAAGTACCTCTATTTTCCACTAAAAAGAATATAGTAGTGGATTCTATTCACGCTACACGAGCATTACAAAATTTCATAGATAAGGTAGTGGAGAGAGTAGATCCATAATAAAGGTGATAAAAATGTCAAAATTGTATAAGTATATATTAGTCGCTTTTGTTTTAGTTTTAATTATTGCACAAGGTTTTGCATGGTATACTGCTGTAACAAATATTACAAAATATAGTAAAACTGTCCAACAACTTACTAATATCAACGAAGAGTTAAATGACAAATTGCAGGAATGTTTGAGCTCGAAGCAATCTGTGCAACCTGTTAAGGTTATAGAGGTTAATGATAATAAATGCGATATCAGTGTGGATCAATTAAGTGGTATAATTGAACATTTACAGCCCAAATTATCTGAACCTCTACGTAAACTGATAGCAAAGACTATATTGGAAGTATGTGAAGAGCAAAATGTTGATCCACTATTAGTGGTCTCCCTAATTTATGAAGAATCGAACTTTAGGCCGTTGGTACAAAGCAAAGCTGGAGCTGTAGGTTTGATGCAGGTAAGATTTTCTACGTGGAAAGAACATCCTATTTTGAAAGATAATGGAGTAAGCGTGAAAAATAAATTGTTTTGGATAGATAATAATATAAAATGCGGTGTGAAAATATTAAGTAAGTATATTAAAGAGGCAAAAGGAAATATAGTTGTGGCTCTTAATAGGTATCACACCGGATTGACAAAGCCAAAAGGTAAAAGTTATGAACTAAGATATGTTACTAATATCTTGATAAGATATTATAATCTACAACAATTAGAGAGAAATATAAATATTAATTGAGGAGGGTGCTATGAAGAATAAAAATCTTATAAAGGCTTAAGATCTAATAGTAAACATAGCGGTCCTTGAAAAATAGGAGAGAAAAATGAAGAATAGAACGTCTATTGGAGATAGGATGAAAGAAAACTACGAGAGCAGATACAGAGTAAAACTGACTCGTAGAACTCCAGTTATTTTACGATTAGATGGAAAAGCTTTCCACACATTATGTAAGTGTATGCAGAAACCTTTTGATGAAACATTTATAAAGGGAATGGTTTATGCTGCTGGAAACGTATGTGAGGAAATACAAGGTGCGAAATGTGCCTATATTCAATCAGATGAAGTGTCAATTCTACTGACAGATTTCGATCAATTGAACACTTCAGCTTGGTTCGATTATAACCTACAAAAACTCGTATCTGTTGCCGCTGCTATGATGTCTGTAAACTTTTCTAGGTGGCTATCACAAATGTTTGAAATTAATTATGCAGTATTCGATTGCCGTGCGTTTAACATTCCAAAAGAGGAGGTCTGTAATTATTTTATATGGCGGCAAAAAGACTGGATAAGAAATTCTGTTCATATGTTAGCCAGGTCTGTTTTCTCTCAAAAAGAACTCCAAAATAAAAAGGTCTCTGATATGCTTAATATGTTGCAAGAGAGAGGAATAGATTGGCATGAGTTAGATGCTGTTTATAAAAATGGTACATTCATATATAAAGAGTTAAACATTAATGACGTGTCATATTTTGCCGTTGATTACGAAGCTGATTTTACAACAGAAAAGTACAGAGGGATTGTGGAAAAATACTTATATATAAATGGGAGGTCCAGTGATGAAGCGGATTAAGTTGTCTGAAATAACAACCGGTATGAAAAGAAAATTAAGCTGTGGGCTAAAACCGACTCTCTATTTTGGGGCGGACCCTGAGTTTTTCGTAGCAAATAAGAAAGGCACAATTCTAAACTCAGATAAATTTTTTCCCCATAAAACTAAACCACTTATTATAAAGCAAGAACCTGATGACAGGTGGTTAGGTGTAGGAGAGGCGATTGGTAAATTATATTTTGATGGCATTCAAGCTGAATTTGGGATCACGCCGACTTATTGTAGAGTGTACTTTATCATGAGAACAAAACGTATTTTAACTACAGCTGCTGATATGATAGAAGGAAATAGAATTACGCTAAAGCCGTCTGTTAAAGTACAAAAGCGAATATTGGATCAAGCCCATGACGACGCAAAGATCTTTGGGTGTATGCCAGATTACAATGCCTATACGCTCACTGTGAATACGCCAGAGATGAACGCGGAAAAACATCCATATAGATACGCGGGAGGCCACATTCATATAGGTTTAGTAGGTATTGAATATGGTGGCGGACTCGCTGATCCCTACTATTCTAGGCAACGTGAGATGATCACAAGTGAAAAAGAGCATATTAGATGGGTTAAGTCTCTGGATTTCTTCGTTAATTTATTGACGTTACCATTTGATAATTCGCCAGCCGCTAAAAGGCGAAGATCCAAGTATGGCAAAGCCGGGTGTTTTAGGCCTACGCCATATGGAATTGAATATCGTAGTCTAAGCTGTTGGTGGCTTAAATCTCCAATTTTTGTCTCTATGGTGTTAGGCCTGGCCAGCTTAGGGACGGCTTTTGCGTATAGGAAGTACGGTTATGAAAAATTATTGCAAACTATTAATATAAGTGAAGAAGATGTAAGGGGCGCAATAAATGAATCAGACGTTGTATATGCTAAGAAAGTTTGGCGTTCGGTCAGAGCATTGATAGGTTCTCTTAGTAAATCGACAAATTTTTTGTATTCTAACTATTCTAGAAAACCTCATGTGTATTCAGATGATTATGTCGGTTTAAATCCAATAACTCTTTTTGATTATCTCATAATGAATGGAACAGATGAACTTATAAGCAGCAATATGTATGAAGAATGGGCATTACATGGTAATAGATCTACGTACTATTACAATTGGGGAAATAGCAATAGTTTTCTATCTGGTACAAGGAGACGTTTGACGCGATTGCTTGGTGTTAAGAAAGCTTTGCGTTATGAGGAATCGCTTGTTAGATCACTAGGTTAATTGAGGAGGGAACAATGAATTTAGTATTACCACAATTTGACAATCAATTCATATTGGACTTAGCAGAAAGAGTACGGCCTTATGATGTAAAATATCACTTATTTCGCACTAATAAAGCAACAAAGTATATCACATTAAACTATGTTGAAAATCTTAAAAAGAAACAATCTTTGTCAGGAGAAGTTTGTTTTTCGAAGATTAGATATGGTATACCAAAAGCATATAACGCTTTAGCTTATTGCTTAACTGATATTAATTTGCAGCAATTACATTATTTAACGGCTGCAGAAATTAAGAAGTGGTTAAAGCTATGTAAAAAATTTAAATTAATAGGAGAAGACGTATCAATTAAATTTGGTGCTCAACATCCATATGTTATAATAAAGTTTGACAATTATACAAAAAATCAATTGTATGTCTATGTATCAGCTATAAGATATTTGGTCGAATGGCCTACGTTCGTGCGGACTATATTAACATTTTACGACGTAGGGCTACCGTTTTATAGTGCTTTTGTAGCGGCATCAAGATTGACCGTAGACAATACTGTCCATCACATAATAAATGTTACGAGATATTATGGAGAACGTACTCGTACACATAAGGACTTGTATAATTGTGTGCTCCCATTAGCAGTTCCTATAGCGTTGAAATTATTTGTAAGCGATTTCCATAAATATGATAAAACCGACGTTTATGAAGGTAAATTCACATGCATGTCGGCTATAAACGAAATTTGTAGTCAAATAGATTCTGTAAAGACTGAAGTAACACTTAAAGAATTGTTTACAGGTGAGTTAAAAAACTTGGTAAATGCAGAGACAAAAAAGGAAATGGATTGTTATTTAGAGCTGTATAATACGAATAAGGGTAAATACAAATTTATCATTCCAAGGGATAAGAAAAAGGAGAGTAAAAAAGCGAAAAAGGGGGCTGCAAATGCATAACATCGTAGTGGTAGGGCCTTCAGTCTATTCATTTCCAATTCAAGGTTTTGTTAGAATATTGTACTCTACTGAGGATATCATACATGACGCTAAACGGATAACAGATATTATCGAAATGCACTATACAGATATAGATATGGTATTGTTTACTGGTGGAGAAGATGTATCTCCAGGATTCTATGGCGGGAAGATTGACGGTATGAGTTATGTTAACCATAAACGAGACCGCCTTGAACAAGAAATCTTCGATGTATGTCTAAAACATAGTGTTAAAGTAAGTGGCATTTGCCGAGGATTCCAATTTATCAATGTGATGGCTGGTGGTAAGATGTATCAACATATAGCGAGGCATCCTCCATATCACAATGCGTACTTTGCACCGTTTAAGAGTCAATACTTGGTATCTAGCACACACCATCAGTTGGTAAAGGTAAATAATAAAGCAATACCATTAATTTGGACTGAGCCAAGCATTGCCCGGCTTTATTTCGATGAGAACTGTAGACAGGTAGATGATGATGTGCAAGAAGTTGAAGGCGCTATCTTTACCAATATTAATGGTTTTGGCGTACAATTTCATCCCGAAATAATGAGAATAACAGATCCTGGTGTAGTTGCTTATCAATGCATAATGAGAGATTTTCTGAAATATGATTTTGAAAAATTCGTTACCTTATATAAGGATAAAATTGGAGGCAGCAAATGTCGGAGAATGTCGAGTTGATTGAGGAAACCAAAGAAGCAGTGAAGAAAGAAGAAAAAGAATTAGGTTATTTGGATTCTAACTTTCCGCTGCTAAAAGAATTCAGAGAGAAAGCGCCAGGCAGCTATAAGCATGCACAATCATTAGTAGGAATGATAGAGAATGTTTGTGCTAGTGTTGGAATGGAATCGGAGACATTAAAGATAGCGGCGATGTATCATGACATAGGTAAAATGTGGAACCCGGAAATATTTACTGAAAATCAAAGAGAAGGCAAAAACATACATGATGAGTTAACACCGGAAATTAGCTACCAATTAATAACAAGACATGTATCTGATACGGTAGCAATTTTGGTAGCAAACGATTTTCCTATGGAGGTAATTAAAATAGCCAGCCAGCATCATGGTACATGTGTGTTGAAGTCAATAGCTGAAAAAGTGGAGATTGATCGAATAGATGAGTTTAGATATAAGACTCAACGTCCGAATACTTTGGAATCTTTAATTCTAATGTTTTGTGATCAAGTAGAAGCTGCTTCTAGAGCTATATATAGAGATTCCAAAGCAAAGCATGATCCACGAGCCATAGTGTCTAATATTTATAATAAACTGCATTTAGATGGTCAATTTGACAATGTAACTGTGGTATTGGGTAACTTAAAATCTATTCAAGAAGCAATTATAGCAGATGTTGCTAGTAATTACCATGAAAGAGTAGATTATGCTGAAGATGTAGAATTAGTAGGGGGAAACGATGAAAGATAAGGTTGCTACCACTGTGCACGCCTTGCGAGAGTTTGAAGGCGAAGAAGTCTATTTCTTGCTATTTGACGTAACTGACTCAATAATCGAGTATGTAGCGTCTACTACTATCTTAAACATTATAAAATATGTACGGAGTCATAACCTTCAGTCTCGCTTAAGTCTTACAAAAACCATGTTATTAAGAGGATATGCCTACAAAGCTGAAGAGTTGCCATATGATTTAGATATGGACGAAGTGGCTTACGTAATCGCAGATGATTATGATTTTGCAGATTTTGAAACAATGGATGGTTGTGTAGGATATATAGAAGAGCAAATGCAAAGTCTTAACGAAGATATTGAGAATTTTGCAGTATTGATAGGTAGTGAATTGTCGACAACTCAGCAGCATAGGATTATAGAAAGAATATTATATAACAGCAAGGTTCTGGGGGCACAAAATGCATGACGAAATTTTTTGGGTAGTTGATGAACATGATGTTCCCTTACGTATAGTATATGGGAAAGATTATTTACATGAGAACGGATTTTTCCATAGGGCTGTCCATGTTTTCATAGAGGTGTTTGGCGGATATTTTATTGTTCAACAAAAAGCCAAACACACAGAGAATGGTGGGTTATTGAGCTCGTCAGTATCAGGTCACGTAAGATACGGCGAGTCATATCTCGAAGCAGCTATTAGGGAAACAAAGGAAGAGCTTGGGCTGGATGTTGAATCAGAGGAGCTTGAGGAAATAGCATATGTCAGTGCTTGTGGTGTAACTAATAACGAGTTTGTAAAATTATATTCGTACTTGCTAGATCCGACCAAGGAAGTCATTACAATCAATGAGGAAGAGCTTGATGGTATTATAATTCTACCGTTAGGCGAACTTATAGAAGATATCGCTGATAATCCAAACAAATATTCGCCAGCGTTCAAATTTTTATTAAATATATTCCTTACATATAATAAAGATATTGTGGAGGCGAGTTATGGCTCTTATTAGATCTATAAGTCAATTCAAAGATTATATTGGAACTAATGTCTATGTAGTTAGCACGCCAGGCTTATTTATAGCATCCACTACAAAAGCGGAAATTAATGGCGAACTTAGGAAAATGCCTCAAAGTGAATTTGATAATCTTATTTTCTCTTTAGATGATCCAACATCTATTTTTTATGGCCTAGTTTTAGATCCTAAGGAATTACCATATGAGATACCGTTTAAGTTCAGCAAAATGGGCCTATATTTACTTAGTGAAGGGTTCGGAAACACGGTAGATTGCACACCGTATGACACTGTAGAAGAGTTAACAGAGGAAATAGAAAATATGATTGGAGACGATTTTGCGATAGATGATTTTGCGATTATATTAGGAGCGCCGCTAACTCCTAGCATTCAAATTACTGCTACCACAATTCCTATAGATTGCAAAAAGGTGTATGGGGAAGAGGAAGATGGCTGATATTAAGGAGATAAGATATATAAATCGCAAGAAGAAAGAGGAGATTTCGTTTAAGGGTAGACTGGTAGGAATGGTAACCCGCAGAGAAGCAGAGGCCGTTTTGAATACTAAAGGTGCAGCTAAAGCAGTGTTTACTTCTGCTAGCATAGAACCTGTATCTGTACAGTGTAATAATACAAGGTTGATATTTGCTTCTACTCAATTAAAGAAGAACAAACGAGTAATAATTATTACTCCTGAGATATTATTTACTACCATTCATTATAAAGCAAAGGAGACAGTATTTTGTTATAAAACTGTGTGTGGTGACGAATATCATATAGTAACATAAGTGGAGGAGACATACAATGCATTTTTATCTTTGTGGCGAAGCTATTAAAGTAGAAGACAAACTTACAAGATCAAAAATTTTGCCAGGATCGCTTGGTTTTATAGCATATTTCCCTTCCGTTACTCAAAGTATCGGATGGTTATATGACTGTATTTTTTACAGAGTCGGTAAGACTGGCAAACCAAGGATAATGGGTGCTAAATTAAGACTTCCGATTATAGATCCAGAAACAGCTTTAGCGGAAGGTATAAAGAATGACTTCTTAACTCATTCTCATACCGTAACAAAGCTGCCAAAAACAAATTTGCTAGAATGCGATTATATAGTGTTCATGGCGTATTTGGTAGCTATGGTTAATGCCTATCGAGTGGCGGGCAATAATTATGGCCATAGGCCTGCTAGATTGGATCGTCTCATACAAGATGTTAAAGAAGGACGACCGTTAACTCGCCATTTGCGTGGCGAAATACATGTAAGTGCTTATTTAGATAATATAGTTAGACTTATAAATTTTGGCGAGACAGATAAAGATATAAGGGAACTACTCAGATCCCATTACGAAGGCCCCGACCATGAAGCATATAGAGCTAATGAATTGTTTGAGTTACACTATGCGTTTGCAGAGAAGGCGAATATTATACGCAGCTATATACAAATGGTTCGTAGAAATATACGAGAGGTTATCAATGAATTCGGACGCGGCGGGCTAAACTCTGGCAACAATGAGTTTTTTGTATCTGTACTTTCGGTTCTTGACGAAGTTATAGGCGAGAGATTTCCATTTGGTGAGGTGCAATATGCTTAATTTAGGGGATAGAATATATATAACCAAAAGTTCTAGAAAGCGAGGCTCAGTTGTAGCTGGTAGAGCAGGTTATGTGATAAGTGCTTTCTTACAACCTACTATGCAATGTATATTATTAGACGTTATAATGGTGGCTCCGAAGCCGGAACGTAAATTCATGTTGTTAAATATTAATTTAGCACGAAATGTTAAGCATGCTATACTAAGTGGCGTGAATGTTTTTAACGGTAGCAGACATGGTTTACAATCACTTGATGCACTTTTAATCAATTTATCTGCACCGTGTGTATTATGTGGCCATGAATTAGACATATTACTAAAGAGGGAGAAATATGTTTTACCAATTGTATTCATTAGAAAAGAGCCTAGCAATGTACTGAAAAGCCGCGATGAATTTTTAGCATGGCTTGTAGCAATGATCTATGGTTTAAACAATACGTTTAAGAACTTTGCTTATCTATCTCTAATTTCTGATGGGAATGTTAGACAATTTGCTGATGACAATCTTAACTATCCGTACGGGCGCTATTATGCAATGATAACAAAAGCACAGTATAACGCTTTTATTGCGTCGTTATTAACGACATATCTTATTCATCCAGGTATTCAGCTTTGTGATGGCTTTGTACCAGTTGTTGATGCTGATTTTGTACCAGTTGTTGATGCTGATAACGATGCAAATGATGTAAATGTCTTTATGCAACGTTTACGATCTCCCAGATTACTAGTTGCAGACGCTTACAATTTCTCTAGAGTAGATAGGTTAAGGATATGTGAAAATATACAAACATTTAAAGCAAAATTCTACACTACGCTTAGCAAAATTATGATTGATAGGCTTATTGAACATATTTATATAGTAAGGTGCATAAATAATTCCAATGTAGAAAATATAATAGATGATGTAAAACATTTACGTCGTGTGCCATTATCAGAACATAACAATAATATTCAATTATTCGAGAAATATTACCACCAAGCCTATTCAGTGTTTACAGTAATCAGTGCCGCTGTATGTAGCAATCTTATACCCATAGAGGTGAGCAAAATGTTATTGCGTACATTAGGGTACAAAAATAGTTTAAATGACAGTGAACTAAAGAAGTTTATGGAGGAATTTAGGACAATGAGAAAATTTGATAAAGCGGCTCTTTCCCGTTTGTATGAGGTTATATAGACAATACTGATCTTGTAACTCATAACTCATAAAAGGAGGAGGTATGGAGCCGATGGATGAGGCCATAATCTTGGCCGAAAGGGTGAAGAATGAGTTTAACAGAAACAAAACTTTTGCAAAAGTAACGGCTAACATAAAAACTAAAATTGTAGAGCATAGTTTATGGTTTATATTTGAAAATGCAGAAATAAGCAAAGCTTTGGAAATACCACTCCCTGTAATAGAAAATGGCCTGGTATTCATAATTAGAAATGGGATTAAGAGAGCAGTATCTAGGTATTGGCTAGAAGAGAAGCAAGAAGAATTGTCTTATTTGCAAGTTATTGAAAAACTACTATTGGACGATGTAAATGTAATCTTTCCACATATTGAAAGTGGAACCCCAATGGTAGCGAAAATTGCAAGGTCCTTCAAGAATAATCAAGTCAGTTATATGGTAATGAGTACTCAGAGATTGATAGATGAAATAGTAAATACAATGCCAATTCATGAAACTGACATGAATACATGGGCCATGAATCATAGGATCATCATAATAGATCCTGAATTTAATAGACTTCAAGATCCAAATAAAAGGCTGGAGTATCAAGTAGAAAAAAATAGAAAATATTATCAAAAGTTTGGCTGGACTGCAATAGGCTTAAGCGACGGTGTATTAGCTGATAAGAATTATCTGCTGGATCTAGATATGCGGAGGATAACCCCATTTGGAATGTTCCACAATCCACAAAGAAATCTATATTCCACTCTGTGTATGCAAGGCGATGAGCTGCCTAGGATAAGAACCAAGAGTATGCAGAAACTTATAGACAAGGGGTTTGAAAGAAGGGGTTGGAATCTTACGACTGCAATTTTGGATACGCCTTTGACTTTTGAAGATCAGATTTTGGTTGATAAACGACTATTGAGTCTATCGCATACAGTAAATAAGAAGTTTACAATATATGGCGATAAGATCCTAGTTGAGGAAGGCGACAATATAAGATTCGGAGATAAGTTAGGTTTCTCTCCGGATGGCAAGCCAGTTATAATGGATCTTCGCTGTGATGAGGGTAAAATCTTGACCATTAATGGAGTTGTGGTTGAATTGGATAATATGCCAATTAAAGCAACGATTATCACTGTTGAAGGAAAGAGGTTTTTGAAAGACGGTAGTAAATTTTCCAATCTGCACGCAAATAAAGGCATTGTTAAGTTTATGGATCTTGGTGTAGCCATTAATCCAAAAACCGGTGAGGAAGTGCCTATCGATGTTATCATATCTGGAACGTCTATTAATAAAAGAAAGAATTTTGGCCAACTATTGGAAATGCTCGCTAATAATCTGAATGAAGGCGATGATCCAATAGTTATAGACGATGAATATATAGTTACTAAAGGTAAAATTAAGGCTGCGTTAAAAGCCAAGGGATTTCCAGAAGATGGTTCTTGGATGATTAGAACATATTGTGGAGAATTCCAGGCAGTTGTAGGTAAGATGTTTTGGGGCGTAACCAAAGATCCAGAAGATCAAATATGGGACGATAAGAAGGCATGGATTACGAATAATAGAGAGCTGCGAACTTCTGGGTTGAAATTTAGTCATGTTGAAATTAAAGCGCTAGTAACTAGGTTCGGTCCTGGCAACCCTATAATAAAAGAAGTAATGTCTCATGCACAAGGAGTAGAAATTATTAAAGACGAAATTAGGATTCTACATTCTGCTAAAGGAGAAGTAGACACTAACTATCCAATTATTGATGCTGAAGATATTAGATTCGTTGATTTGCGCCGAGGTTTTCTTCATACAATTGATGAAATAAAAGGAACAATTGTAGATGAAGAATTTTTTGCTGATGGGTTTATAATGCGGCTGCCTTGTTATTTTCAAGCTGTTGTTAATAAACAGGATAAAGAAGATTTTTCTATGGGATTGCCAGATGATGATGTTGATACAAATACATATGATGTCTATCGATATAATCAAATATTTATTCCAAATGCTCTACTGCGCAGATGCTGGCGGCATCCATCTGGAAAGTGGGGACTAAGCCAAGTAGGAATTTTGGTAAATAGGATTGTTCAACTAACCCATGAATTTGTAGAGGACAAAAGTATAATCAATCAAAATGAACTTATGAGGGCTGTTTCGCAGTATTTTAGGGTAGTTGCCAGGAGCATGGGAACAAAGAGAGGAGAATTGAGCACATATGGAATGGCTATAAGGTATCCTTATTCTGCGCATGGAGTAGCTGCGCTGGCTGATAATCTACCGCCAAATACGATTGAGATTCATAGAGATATGGCGCAGCAATTGAACGTGAAGACTGGGGATATTGTATTGGTAGAAAGATTTCCCTGCTTGGGATTTATGTCTATTAGGCCCCAGAAAGTGCAAATAACCGATGATCCACTGTGTAGATATGTTATTCGAGTAAGTGGAAATAGTCTGGTAAGTTTAAGTTTAGATTTTGATGGAGATACTTTGTTCTTGGCATCGTTTCATACTGCAGAGGCAAGAGAAGCTTTGAGAAAGGAGTTTCATAATCCAAATAAAGTATGTATTGATGCTATAAATAAAATGAATAGTAAGAAAGTTCCAAGGATACAGGAAATGACGTTTGATGATTTCAATATATGCTATTTTCCAAAACCGACTAATGAAGAACATGCAGAGTTGGTACGAAAAGCAACTGGTGTTAAAAGTCATACTGGACCAGTAATTGCGTTGGCATATAATCTAATGAGAATAGTAGAAAGAAATGTACCATATTCTGAAACTGAAGAACATGCTCATCTAGAGCTGTTGCTGGATTTTCTTGGCAATACTGTTTTTAAGCAGAAGCATGGAATCAAATCTCTGCAAGAAGAAGCTACTGATGCAATATGTGTAGCTGACGTAGATGCCATGGTCAGTCTGGGATTTGACAGGCGTCCTAGCGAGTTGTTGTGTAATTTGATTAAATCTGAAGCGGCAAAGCTGGGTATACAGAATCTAAAAGAATTTCATGCTAGAGCAAAGGCCAGAGGAGGAAGTAAAATAATTAACTTCATAGTGAGAAAAAGAAATAGAATTTATTTTGCAACTAGAGCTAGCCTTGGCCCATTTGGATTGTTGGATCATCTGCAAGACAGCGCAGCTGATCTGCCAAGCTTTATGTTGAAAAGATTGCTGCAAACACAAACTGAGAGTATAGAAGACAAGCTAGAGCGGCTCAAAGCCGAGAAGATGAAGGTTAAGGATATTCTAACAACGACGAAAATGAGAGATGTGTATAGATTGTTATCCGATTATATTGATAAACTGGTTGTTCCAAATCAACAAAATGCAATAGGATGTTAAAAATAAGTTAACAAAAGTTGATTTTTGTGCTATAATTATGGAAAGGCTGATTACAGCAAACCAACAGCTGGCCTCCAAAATATCAGCCTGAAAGGAGGATTTAATATGAAAAGGACAAACGAAGGTGCTTTGCAGTATGAATTTAGTATGGATCACGCAATAGAATTTTTCAGTAAAGCTGGGTCTTTATTCGAAAACAGACGAAGTTTTTATGGCCAAGAAGAATCTGCTTTGGGATTATTCCAAAAAGTATGGGTAGTAGATCCTGTGACATCAATGAAACTATTGTTGTGGCTACGCGATTGTAGAGGAGGGGCTGGCAATCGCAGCGGAGCCAGGTCCATTTATAACTGGTTAGGAGATAATGCACCAGAATGGATTACTGCGAATATCGGATGGTTGCCTGTTGTTGGTAGATGGGACGATCTTAAAGCATTATTTAATACAAAAGCAGAAAGGGCTGCGGTAGAATTATGGGCCAACGCTTTGAAATCTAAAACGGTATTAGCTGCGAAATGGGCAAAACGAGAGTATGCTCCACTTAGAAAGGCCTTGGGAATGACAATAGCGAATTTTAGACGGTTCTTGGCCGATATAAGAAAGGACCATATAGTTGAGCACAAAATGTGCCATAACATGTGGAAAGAAATAAATTATGAAACCGTGCCTTCTGTAGCAATGGCACGTTATACCAACGCTTTTAATAGACATGATGCTGAAAGATTTGAGAAATACAAAGAAGCGCTTGTAAAGGGTGAGGCAAAAGTACATTCTGATGCGCTATTTCCGCATGATTGTGTAAGGACTGTTATGCACGGTGATGATGAAATAGCTAATGCCCAATTTGAAGCGTTACCAAATTTTTTAGAGGGCACCAATGAAAAGATAATTGTCATAGCAGATACGTCGGCATCAATGGGATCTATAATTGGTGGGTCTGTAGAAGCGGTACATGTTTCCATTGGCATGGCACTATATTGTTCAGATAAAATCGGCAAAGATAATCCATTTTATAGAAAATTCATAGCTTTCTGTAGTGAAAGTGAGTTTAAAGATTGGTCAGGCATGACATTCGCACAAGCGGTGAGAAATGAAGCGATTTTTGATGGCGCGGTTGGAGCTACTAGAATTGATAAAGCATTAATGTCCATATTGAAAGTCGCCAAATTTTTCAATTTGAAACAAGAACAAATGCCTACTACACTATTAATAATATCTGATATGCAATTCACGGCTGCTGCATACGTCCCTGTTAGAATTGAAAAAGGGCGTACACCGGTCGAGAGGTGTTTAGCGAAATTTGAAGAAGCTGGCTATATTCCTCCAAAGATAGTCTATTGGAATACAGCTGGTTATGCTGGTTCACCAGCATTAGCTTATAAGACGAAAACAGCTTTGGTGTCTGGGTTTAGCCCATCAATTCTAGCAAGTATTTTCTCCGGAGAGGATTTATCTCCTATTGCGGTGATGGATAGGACATTGGAGAAATATATAATTATAGATCCAAGAACTGGTGAAGAAATCTAATAATGAAATGATTTAAATAGAATGAAAGGAGATTGATTATGGATTATAACAGATGTATTTTTGTAGGTAAAGTTAATGGCCAACCGCAAATTTCGACTGATGCTAATGGTAATAAACAGGCCGTCATAAATTTTACCGTTAACGATAGAGTACAGCAATCTGATGGACAGTGGACAAACAGACCCATGGAAATTACTGTCTATACTCAAGGTAAACAGGCCGGTGTTGTAGAACAGTATGTTAGACCAGGCCATGAATTGCTGTTGGAATGTCAGTATAAAAATTGGAAGGATGCTTCTGGAAACTTGAAGCATGCTTTCAAGCTAATTTCATTATCACTAGGATACGTTCCTAAGCAAGAAGCGCAGCAGCCTCAGTCTAGCCAGCAAGGCTTCCCGATGTAATGGGAACGTACCTCCTCTATGTGGGCGCCGGGTTTTCAGCCATTTTCCTAGCGCCCACTTTTAATTGTAAGGAGGCAGATATGTTATTTTATACTGCTGATGAGCATTATTATCATAAAAATATTATAAAGTATTCTAATAGGCCATTTAAGAGTTTAGACGAAATGACTGAAGAATTGATTAGGAGGCATAATGAACTAGTCTCAAATGGAGATATAGTGGTTCATGTTGGAGATTTCTCATTTGCCTCTAAAAGAGTCACCAAGGAAATAATTAATGAGTTAAATGGGACCCATGTTTTTATAAAAGGGGATCACGACTCACCTATTAAACGTATTTATAAAGATTTAGAGTATTTGGAGGTGAGGAAGTATAGAGATCAATTTATAATAGCATGTCATTGGGCTATGAGGGTATGGCCTATGTCACATTATGGAAGTTGGCAAGTACATGGACACTCACATGGCAGATTGAGGCCAGAAGGACTCCAATATGATGTTGGAGTAGATAATAACGATTTTTACCCGGTTTCATTTGATAGATTAAAAAGTATTATGGAGGGTTTTGAACATGCCAGAAATGAAATTAGATAAGTTGAAATGTGTGGCTTTAGATGCTGAGCCAGAAGAAATAGTTGAGGTGGAAGAGGAGCCTAAAGCTGATAAAATATCGGAGCTTGAACAAAGAATATTTCATTTGACTAGTGGTTTGGATAATTTATTCAGAATGGTAAAAGAATTGAGAGATGATTTGAACAAAGAACATGATAGGATTATCGCAGAATTGATAGAGCAGAAAAAGAATGAAAGAAAGGCCGAAATTCCTGAAGGCACAGTTTTGTATGGAACTACCAAGGGATTGAATTATTTTCTCCAAGTTAAAGATGGAGCATTCTGGATAGGAGACAAAAGATATGAGAGTCTATCTGCTGCCGCTGAAGCTGTAAGTGGTGTTCGTAGAAGCGGGTGGACTTTTTGGAAATTGCCTGATGGCAAAACTGTGAAAGAGGTTTTTAAAGATGCAATCACAACAGCAAGAAATAAAAATGAGTGAAAGCGGGCAATCAAAATTATTCAAAGAGCATATATGCCGCAATGTATGTAAATTATGTAATACTGTGGTTCAGAATGAATTCTGTAGGTTATTATTTACGAGTAACGAGAAAAAATTTACTGAGTTTTTATTTTATATATTAGTGTTAGAGAAATTGGCTGATGACAGGTTATTTATGTTGAGGTCATTTTCAGCTTTTTCTGCTATTGTATGTCGAGATATATGTAAACATCGCACTGAATCCTGTTTGCCTACTAAGAATCAAATAGTGTGCTATGAGGCTTTTCTTAACCAAAATAATGAAAAGCTTGATGCAGAATCGAGAGCTCATATTTATGAAACATACTCTGGAATTAATCCTGGATTAATTGGTATAGATTATGATTTATCTGATTTACCAGAATTACAACGAAGATTAAGACCAAAAGATCGTAAAAGTATTAGGAGAAGAATAAAGAGCGCAATTAAGAAAGTTAAAAAAGGCATGCCGTTCAGCAAGGATGAAGAAAAAGCTACGGATACGGCTGTGAAAAGAGAAATCATTGTATATAGTTCAAGTAAGAAAGTAGATGAAAAAGATAAAAAAATTACGACTACATGTTTCTTCAACGATAATGAGGAGTGGAAGAAAGAGTTAGAAATGATTTTAGACCTGTGATGGCAGGGTGTACCTATGAAATTAATAATTGATCACCATATTACATTATTAGATGTTCCCAAAGAGCTCAGAGACTGGCTTCTTACTGCTTTAACATTTAGGAATCCAGTATTTGATGAAGCCATTAAATATGGACGATATGTTGGCAACATACCCGAATTTATTTACATGGCTCAAACTACGCCAGGGGGCATAATTATTCCAAGAGGGTATTTACAGGTCATCGAAAAGGGTCTTATATATAAACAAGTGCCTTTAGAAATAATAGACAACAGAATATTATTACCGCCGATAACAGTAGAAAGTAAAATTAAACCGTTTCTGTACCAAAAGGCAGCAAAAAGGAATTTATTGAAACATCCTAATGGTATACTGTTAGCGCCGCCAGGAAGTGGCAAGACAGTAATGGCTCTTTACCTATTTGCTTCTTTATTCCAGCCCATGCTGTGGATAACTCATACCAACAGGCTTGCTAATCAGGTTATGGATCGTATCAACATGTTCTTAGAAAATATCGGCAAGATAGGTTTTATTGGCGGTGGAGAGGTTGAACTGGGCGACAAGATAACGATTGCGTTAGTTCAAACTCTGATTAGGCGCAGAGAATATCTACCCGAATTAGGCCGTAAATTTGGGTTAGTGATAGTTGATGAATGTTTAGTTGCTGGAACTAAGATTTTGATGCTTGATGGTTCAGTAAAAAATATAGAAGATATAAAAGACGGTGATATAACACCATTCGGTCGAGTAACAAACAAGTTTGCTAGAAAAACAGATAAAACGGTTATTTTACAAGGTGGCTTTGGTATATTAGAGGGCACTCCAACTCATAAATTGCCATATGTTCCAATGGAAAACATCAATATAAAAACGGTTACATTTGGAACTATGAGTAATATAAAGGAGGGAGATTTACTATTAGTAGACGTACAATTTACTAATGATGGTATAGATATAAACTATAATGGTAGATATTACAAATGCATGCCAGTTTTAGGAAAAATAGTAAATAATAAACCAACTACAGTATATGACTTTACCACTACTGAACATTTATTCATTGCTAATGGTATATTAAGTTCGAACTGTCATCATACGCCTAGTAAAACATTTACGGAGGTGATTTCTAATTTTTCAAGTTATTATTTATATGGATTGACCGCAACTCCAAATAGAAGAGATGGGTTAGAAGATCTAATGTATGCTTCTATTGGAGATATTACTGCGCATATCCCAAGGGAAGTGGCAGGCGTGAATCTTGTTGATAAGACAGTCATTAAGAAAGTCCCTTTGGATTACGCAACATACATAGGCAATAATTATAGCCGCGCTATACAAGCAATAACAGAAAGTGAAGCAAGGACCAATCGAATTATAGATGATATTATTGCTGAAGCGAGAAAAGGAAATTATTGTCTAGTAATATCAGTAAGAAAGAATTATTGTGAAGAGTTGTATAGAAAAATAAAAGATAAATGGCCAAAAACTGGATTGGCTACTGGCGATTATTCTAAAACCTATAATGAAGAACAAGTACTTAGATTGGAAAATGACGAGATAACAGTACTAGTTACAACGTTTCATTTGTTGGGCGAAGGTTTTGATGTCCCAAAGCTAAACCGAGGCTTTTTGGTGTTGCCATTTAAAAATAAGACATTTACAGAACAAGCTCTTGGTCGTATACAAAGAAAGGCTGAGGGTAAGGATGAAGCCATCCTATATGATTATGTAGATGAGAACATAGGTATTTTGAGAGCTCAGTTTTGGCATAGAGTTGAAGTTTATAATAAAATGGGAGCAATGATAGAGGAGGCGTAAAATGTTTATTAAAGGAGTTGGTGCTTATGAAACTAAGAATAAGACCGTCGAGTTTAATGGATACAAAACAATCTCCATTAGGTTCAGTTGAAGATAGGTTAATTAGAATACCTCAAGTATATAGAGAAAAGCTCGGTCTTATGACCGGGCTTTTTTTAGATATAAAAACTGCGATTAATACTATAGCACTTCAGGTTAGCATTGCGTATAAGGAAGATGTTGAAAGAGGTAGCGAGGTTGCATATGTTAGCAGTAATACATATAATTTATTAAGAAGAAATAAAATTATTTCAGTCGCTCCTGCTAGCGATGTAATGTTGGGATGTGATCCAGAATTTCATTTGGTAGATGGTAGAACTGGATTTGCTATTCCAGCTAGTCATTTCTTCCCTCATTATGGAGAAATAGGAAATGATTGTGGACTAGCAGAATTGAGGCCAATGCCGTCTAGCAATCCTATAAAAGTGACAGCTCATATAAATGTATTATTAAGGAAAGTCTATAACCATATTATTGGTAGAGGTATATTAAAAAAACATGACATTGTTATGTTGGGTTCATCCCATTGTAATAATATGTCTGCTGGTTTTCATATTCATTTTGGTTTGCCAAAGAAAATATTACGTGCTTCAAAATTGAATTGGTTGGATTTTATAGTTGATATTTTAGATTATTATGTTGGTGTATCAGCTATTTTACCGGAAGGTAATGATGATTATGTACGAAGGTCAGAAAGATTTAGTAGATATGGTAAACCAGGAGATTATAGGTGGGATCAAATGACATTAGAATATAGAGTACCTGGTGGACATTTACTAAGACATCCTATTTATACTCATGGAATTTTATCGATATCTAAAATAGTGATGAATGATTTGTTAAGTCGTTTAGCGTATGTCAGTGATAATTTTAATAATGAGCTTAAGTTCAACTATGACGATATCAGAATGATTTATCCATCGATTCCAGATAAAGGAGAGGTTAAAAAAGCAATAGTATCTGAGAAGATAGACGGTGCTGTTGCTATGATAAACAATATTGTAAATGATTTGACCAAAATGTTGAAATATAAAGAGGAGAAATTAGCTATTTTGAATTATTATAAATACGCAATTTTGAATGTCACCGGTAAGAAAAAATTTAGTGCTAATCTAAAGTATAATTGGAGGCTAGTCGATGAGAGACAACAGAAACAAATGGAAATTCATAACTGACAAGAAAAATGTTAGAATCGACAAACATCTTGATGCCCATGAGATACGGTATTGGAAAGATATACTGTATAGAATCTTGAAAGTCGGCATTGAGTTCGAGTTGAATTTACCAAAAGGTAAAGATGGATGCGCTGGTGGAAATTTAAAGTGCGGATGCTATTATATGACTAATAGGCAATGTTGGAGTGACTGTGCAAATACGACGTATTGTAGAAACGTTGCATCGCTAGAAACGTGTGGTAACAGATCTGAGGATTGTAAGCCTGAGAATTGTCAGCACTGTGAAAATTATAGCTTTGTATGTATAGGAATCGGCTGTAATGAATTTGCGCCACGGTGTTGGAATTGCCAAGATTTTGTTAAGGCATGTAAAACATGTGAAAAATATCAACGCAAAAGTTTGCCCCCTGCTGAAGTGAGGAAAAAGTTTAAAAATGCGTTCAAACCCAGCGGTTCATATGGTAAAGTAGGAAGCGGTGTTGTACGGATTACTAAAGATGGGTCTTTGGTTGACGACGGTGGAGTAGAGATTATAACTGTAGGTAGGAGAGTAAACTATTGGGAATTTTATACTATGTCAAAGAAAATTCTGGATATGGCCAAGAAACATGGTGCATATGTGAATGAACGATGTGGCGCCCACATGCATGTTTTGGCATCATACTATGAAAACACCAATGAATTGGAAAGGCCTATGCCAGAGATTATACTGGCAAATTTGCATCAATTGATTAGGAAGTACCAAAACGCATTAACATGGATAACAATGGCGTTAGGAGATCCAAATCACATGACAAGATGGGAAAAGTTTAGAGTTAGCATTCTAGATATATCTCCAGTTAAAAGCCAGATGTATAGAGTATCTGAGAAGATTATAAATAATTCTGGCGGTAATAAATACGGTTTTGTAAATTATAAAAATTGCCGTTTTTCTCCTGATGGCGATGTAGAAATATTTCATATAGAGTTTAGGGAAGCAGATGCTACGCTGTGTCCATCTATATACGCGGCACTGGCCTGTTTGCATTTCGCCTTTGTAATAAAGGCAGTAGAAATTAGCAGATATGGCCTATTAGTATTGGATGATCCAAAAGCTAAAGAGATGAAAAACGTTATTTTGAATGGAGCTCACAAAAGTTATAGTGAACCAAGATTCAGTAATACCAGTGAATTGCTAGATCACGCCGAATATTTTAGAGAAGAGGCTATGGATATGTTGGCTCAAATGAAGAATATCTTAATTAAACTTGGGCCTGCATACGATGTATTAGAAAAATTGGCTTACAAGCCAGTAGCGTTGAGGCGTATAGAAGGAGATAAGTGGGATGATATCGAAAAGTCTTTAGAAGTGAGACTAAATAAAGAGAGTCAAGTGGAAATTAAAATAGATGAGGCTATAGATTTAAGATTAGTAGATGATTGTACAGATGTAGAAGAATGGATAAGAAATGTTACTGAAATTGTAAACGAAACTAGCGATGTAAAGATAACAAGTGATGACGTCAAGAATTATATTGAAGATGGAATTAGAGAAGGCAATTTAATCTGGTCCTCTAAATTAGGAACCATTATTTCGATTTAAGGAGGCAAAGTATGTGCGGGTTATGTGGAATTATCTATTGTGGAGAGAGAATTCCAAATAGAATTATAGAATACCAATTGAAGAATTCATTTATAGATATGTTTAAAGCATGTGCAATTAGAGGATCTGACGCCAGTGGTATTGTAGTTTTGAATGAGGATAAAATATATACTTATAAAAATTATGTTCGCTCGAATAAGCTGGTGGAAGATGAAGAAGTAAAGAAGATATTTGATACTATACAAATAGGCACGAGGACTAAAGCTATATTAGGGCATACCAGAGCGCAGACTAAAGGCCCATTTATTAATAATTTTAACAATCACCCTATAATAGCATCTGATGTAATAGGTATTCATAATGGTGTAATTTCTAATGATGATGTTTTATTTGAGACTAATACACAGTTAAAGCGCAATGGGCAGGTGGACAGTGAAATTATATTTAGATTGATAGATGAATATCTTAAAATGGGTAAATCACTGATAGAGAGCGTTAAATTTACAGTACCGCGTCTCATAGGTTCTATGGCCTGTGCGTTTATCTATAGAAAGAATCCTAGATATGTTGTTCTATTTAGGGATAATAGCTATACGCCATTAGTCATGCGAATTTATAAAAAAGAAAACGTTATAACTTTCGCATCGACTGCTCAAATATTAGGCGTAATAGAAAATTACGGAAGATTTGCTAATAATAGAAGTAGTGAAATAACATTAAAAAACGAAATAGTTAGAATCGATGTGTTGACAGGAAAAATTTTCAAAACTAATCTTATCGGTTGAGGTAGACTATGGATTTACAATTTATAAAATTATTGGAGGACGAGATCACATTTAAATATTCGTTCTTAGCGTATGCGAAAAAGCGGCTATGCATGAAGATGTTTAATCAAACGAATCTAGATATGCTAGGGGTGCCGTTTATCGTATCTTTTGCTAAAGTAAAAACCGACGATAGGGAAGGTTTGGCTAATATTGAACGAGCAAAAGAAATTTTACTAAATATTGTAAAAAATAATTATGATTATAGGGACAATCTATATTTACCAGTATTTTTATTTAACACTCCAAAGTTTGAGTTAACACAGATACCACTTACAATTAGTAGTAAACATTCGATAGGAGAGATTGAAGATTTAAAGCTAATAAATAAACCCATTATGTTTATGGATCACCACATACAAGTAAATATAGACATGGAGAAGGACGAGCTTGTGGATGGTTTAATTAAACCGGTTAAATTAGAAAATGACATAACGAATAATGTTGAAGATTTGTCACAAATACCAACATACTCGGGCAATGTTTATAAGAGATTGGAGTTGGCACATTCTATAAACATAGCCAATCCTTATAATATTAGAGCATTGGTGGATAAATATAGATTTGTGAATTTCTCATTTAATAATGTCAACAAGAGTAATATTGAGAAACTTCTTAATATAATAGAACAGTATATTCAGGAATTTAATCGTTCGTTTAAATATACAAATTTATTGTCAGATGGACATGATACCTATTATGCAACTGTGGATAAAGTTAATATAACATATTTTAAATATGAAGACTTTTTCCCTACATTTATCAATGATGATATATATTGTCTCTTGATTCAATTAACATCGAGTATTTTTGATAATATATCGTATTATACTCGCAATTATTATGTATTAAATTATATATTGGGAGGATCTGACAATAAAGACGATTTAATGGAGTTAGACGGTGAGAAAAATGTGCTTGTCGCGAACCATATAGACATAGCGAAATTTATTTGGGCAGTTCTAAAGAATTTCACTCTGAAGAAAGGTGAAAGGAGTATGCAATCATGTGCGGAATAGTTGTTGGTTTAACACTGGGAAAGAAAACGAAAAAAGAAGAAGCAACAAGACAAAGAGTTTTAAGAGTTCTTACTACTGAGCTGCTAGTGGAGACAGAGACAAGGGGCAAAGATGCAGTAGGAGCTGCTGTTTTATTCAATGATGGCAATTTCTATGGTATGAAACGTGGCGAAAAAGTAAGTTCTTTCATACATAAATTTGGGAATTCAAGCGAATATTATGGCGGGCTTATCAAAGTGTGGAAAGAACATGAAACTCCCGCTAGAGTATATTTAGGCCACTGCAGAGCAGCAACTTATGGAAATACTTATAAAAATGTAAATAATCATCCTATTAAAATAGGTAATTTGGTCGGCATTCATAATGGGACTTTGAGAAACCATGAGGAAATTTTTAAGCGCTTGAAATGCAAGAGAGATGGTGAAGTCGATAGTGAAGCTATATTTAGATTGCTCGACCATTTTACGAAAAAAGGCACTGAACCATTTACATTGGATATGATTCAAGAAGTTGTAACCAGGCTACAAGGCCAGTTTGCAGTAGTGTTGTTTAATGCAGACAACTTGAAGCAAGTACCGGTGTTTAGGGATGCAAGGCCTGTAGAGTTTGTGTTGATAAGAAGTTTGGGTATATTATTGATGATGTCAGAACGTAAATTTTGGACAGCTGTATGGCCTCGATATGAAAGGCTAGCGAATTATTATCAAGACAAAGAATTACTTCCCAGCCTAGTCAAGAAAGATAATGTGTTGTTAGAAACTATGCCAGACGATACAGCCGTTATCTTTAATTTGGATGCTAATGTAGACGAAAATACGACAATAGATGATATCAGTGAAAGTAAGAAGATGGCTAGATATCCCAAATTATGGGTTGATACCCAAACGACTACTAAGTCTGGCTATTCTTATGGCACTAGGCATCAAGGCGGTAGTGCTGGATATCAAAGTAGTTATGCAAGTAGAAACACAGCAGCCCAAAATAAAACTGAAACTGACAAGAAAGAAAATGCCAAAGAAGAGCCTAAAAAGGAAGAAAATAAAGCAGTGCCACGTAGAGTATTTGATAATATCACCAAAAAGTATGTTGTAAAAGCCGGCGATAAGGTGCTAACTGCCAGTAATGGGGTGATTATTGATGTCGATTCTAATGAGAATCTAGGATATGATATGGATTCTGAAGAAGAAGTCGCTAGTCCACCAGTTACTATAGAAGATAAAACCAGCTATGCGGTGGCAGAAGCAGATACGGTTGATGATGCTAAAGAAACAAATAATGGTAAGGATGACGCTAAAGACACAGACAATAACAATGTAGAAACAGTTGAAGTCGATATAAATACTATACCTGTTGAAGTGAGAGAAACAGCAGAACTAGCGTATCAGGAATTACCATTAAATAAGAAAGGTTTTTTGAGTGATGAAGAATTAATGGATCGAATAGATATTACTAGCGAGGCTTTGCTCGATTCGCTTGGTCCTACCATTATTGCGAATAGAGTCTATAAGGTTGCCTGGAAAGAAGGTTTTATGGCTGCAACGATGGAAGACCTGGACTATAAATGGATAGAGAAGTCAACTAAACGTAGTCAATATATATATGAATTGAAGAAGCTAGTAATAAATTTGATAGCTAATCAGGGTAAAAATGATAAACATGAAGATATAGATAAAACGATTAATAAATTGCGATCGGTGTTTAATTCTGAGGAGTTAGAAAAAATAAAATCAATTGTCGAGGTAGAAAAATGAAAAACGGAATTATATTAGTAGTTTCTAAAAAAATGGATAGGAATGTGAGGAGAAACGAGAAACGTAGCGAGCGCAAATTAATAAGGATTGGCAGAAAAGCTAGAGAAAATCTTGGTCTGGAAAGAGAAAAAGTGGTTGAGTTATGGCCAGATGGAGATACTTCAAAACGAGTTAATAGAGGATTAGTGCTTAATATATATCACGCTTATAGCGCCGACCTAAAAGAAATAAAAAAGACAATGTCAGAAGAAGACTACCTGAGAGTTGGCTTTGTAACCTCAGAAACGTTTAATTATCTATGCGGAGATATAGCTGATAACAAAGTAGATAATATTTGGATTGCTGATTCAATTGACGATATAATAATTGGCGCTGATCCAGAATTCGTTTTATTGAATTCTAAACAATTTATTTATGCCTCTCATGTTCAAGGTCTTGGACATATGGGGAAACTGGCACATGACGGTCCACTAGCCGAACTACGGCCAGAGCCAGAGATTAGTGTGGACAAATTTATAGAGAATATTAAAACTATTTTGACCAACGATGAAAAAGTCGAGTTAATTGACAAATACACATGGTATGCCGATCCTTTCTTTGAACCTGATACAATTGAGCCCTGTGTGTATGGGATAGGCGGTCATATTCACATAGGCACGCCAAGATTGATATTAGAAGGTATTAATGATCCCGATACCAAATATTCGATGTTTACAGTTTTGCATTATATTCTGAATTATCTTTTGGCTATTCCGTTTATGATAATTGAAGGGGCAGAGAAGTCAGTTTATAGACGGAGAAAATCTAATTATGGAAGAGTAAGTGATTTTCGTACCGACAGAGACAGGCTAGAATATAGAGTAGTTAGTGGAGCCTGGTTGAAGCATCCAACAATAGCAAAAGCCGTGTTGGGCACAGCTAAAGCAATAGCTGAGGCATATTATAAGTACCTCGAAAGGAAAGGTATTGCTAAAGCATTTACTCCTATATATACGGATACTCACACTTTTCTAGGCGATGATATGAATCTATTGCCAGAGTTAGCTGTAAGTAAAGAATTTGGTGTAGATCTGGGCCGAGACGGACTTAAACCAATATTAGAGGTGCACGGGGAATTAGATGATAGTTTAGTTAAAAATATTTTGCAAAAGCTTAAAGAATTGCCCACATATAATAAATATAATAAATATATAGATACATTCATAGAATTGGTAAATAGAGGCCTAAAAGAGAAAGAATTGAGGGTAACTCCATATTTCAAGTCAGCATGGAAATATAACAGAAAATTAAAATTTGCGGAGGAAACATTATGATCTATTTATGGTATAGTGGAGCAACTGATGTAACTGGTAGAGCGTTGGCAACAACCTTGAACATAAATGGAACGCGTGAGAAGCCTGAGCTTCAGCCAGGGGATGTGCTTATCGGATGGGGTGCCAAAACGAATAGAGACATTAATATACATCCTGATATTACAGTATACAACCATCCAAACGCTATTAGAGCAAACAGAAATAAATTGAACGCATTGGATATAATGGTGCGAGATAATAATCTGGTCAATACTATTGCAAAATATGAGAGATCAGAAAATGATATTATAGGTAAGATTACCAGAGGTGTAATATCGTTGCCGTTAATTGGGCGTACAAAATTCCATCAAGGTGGCAAAGGACTCTGGGTTTGTTTGACGAAGACACATGTAAAGGATGCAATAGGAGATGGCGCGGATTATTTCCAAGAATATATAGACGTCAAAACTGAATATAGACTGCACGTAGCCTTTGGCAAGGTTATTTATGCCGTAAAGAAAGTTCCGAATGCAGATATAAATCATTGGATCGAACAGCGTAAGGAAAAAGTTTTGGATTACGCCAATAAAAATGAATGGAACGTGGATAATTATACAATTGATAAGGTGTTAGAAATAATTTCTAAGGAAGTTATAATTCCAGACAGGATAGTGAGAAGTAATCGCAGAGGATGGAAATTCCGAAGTGTTAGCCTGAATAATGTAAAGAGTGCTTTGAAAACGGCAGCTATTAATGCGATTGCAGCAATAGGGTTGGATTTTGGAGCTGTAGATTGCGCATTAGATACGAATGATAATCCATATATAATAGAAGTAAACAGCGGTCCAGGCCTGCAAGGAACGGCTTTTGATAAGTACGTAAATGCGTTCAATACGAAACTAAATGAATTGAATAGGCGACAAAGAGCCGTTGGAGCACAAGCAGTAGATTTGCGTGGCCAGATAGATGATCAGGGTTTAAACGCAAATATCTTAGATGCAAATATCAATGGTGAGGCACCGCAGGTAGTAGCAGCAAATTTTCCGCCAGTAGACGAAGGCGAAGAAGGTCTCATTAGAGTAATACGTAATGTGAGAAACGACGATGAGGCTCGTGCGGTAATAGATCTATTAATGAGGAGAAGAAATGAATAAATTCATTCTATCCTTAACAAAAAACGATGTTGCTGCTCAGATCGCCCATTTATTAAATATCGGCGATCAATTCTATTACACTATATTGCCGCACTATATTTTAAGCAGCGACATTACATATATAATAGAAATGGATAGAAATAAAGTGATTGGTACAATTGGTGTACAAAAAAAGAACGGGTATGTGACGGAATTAAAACATCTCGCAGTTCACCCAGATTATAGAAGTCAGGGAATTGGAAAGCGATTATTAAAGAAAGGTATAGACTTTGCACCTACGAAGTATGTATACGGTTTGGTACGTAGTACTAATACTATAAATATTAGGAATAATTTAAGATTAGGAATGGAACCAATCGCTTATTGTAGAGGTTACAATAGAAATTATAAGCTTATTGTGTTTGCGAAGGCTAAAACTGTGGAGGCTTACAATGTTGGATGAAAAAGAATTTGAAAATATAGTTTATGTTGCGGTCGAAGTCGCCCATGCAAAAACTAGACAAATATTGGTTGGATACTTCAAAGGTATTATACCTTTCACCAACTATTCTATATATTTAAAGGGCATGGCTAATAAATACTTGATATTGAAAGCTACTAATGCTATATTTGTGTTAAATCCTGAATATTTCCATATTACTACAATTTCAATAGGATTACGTAGAACAAATAGTTGGGGAGTTAATTCAACTATTAAGCGCACATTTAATTTAAAACAAGACGCATCTCTTGCGCTACTGGACAAAATTTATGAGTTTTTTATAGACAATAGGGAAACGATAAAGAACAATTTGATAGATACATCTAAATTTGAAGTACATAAAAATGACTATCTTTACATTGCGCTTAAAAAATATAATACACTGGATTTTAGTCTTGATGGGCCAGCAAAATCAGGAGAGAAAAAGACGACAACTGGTGCTGCCACTAATACTAATACTGGTAAGAAAATTATAGTTAAAAATGGAGAAATCAATAACGCGTGGACTACGACGACCGTTTTCGAGAGAACAACAAAATATGATAAGGATAAAGCTATTAAAGCACTCAATGAAAAGATTGAGAAATTGAGGGCCAATAAATATACCGTTGTTTTGCCAATAGATAAGGATGATGAGAAAAGTAAAGAAGATGATAAAAAGCAGTCGACAGATCTTACTGCCTATGATGAAGAAAATTTTAACCCCGCATATTTTTGTTGTTGACACTTTCCGATTTATGTGTTATAATATATGTAGATTAAATTATAATTGGAGGGTGTCATGGATTTAATTGGAAATGTCGAAATATGGCAGCAACTATCGATAGCTATGCATTCTGCAGTAAAACAAAATAGAGCTCTGCCACACATATTGTTAGCTGGTGCGGCAGGATGCGGGAAGACGAGCACTGCAAAACAAATAGCACGAATATTGAGGACAGAATTTAGAACCGTGGCGTGCGATTCTCTTAAGCAACGTAAAGATGTACTAAAGTTAGCTGCACGGTTAAATAGAGAGGGTTATGATAAAGACGGAAACAAAATTTCATATATTCGTCCTACAATAGTATTCATCGATGAGATTCATGGACTGTCCGTACAAGCGCAGGAAATGCTCGGTATATTAATGGAAGAATTTTATATTCCATTGACAAGAGAAGATTTAAAATTGATCAAAGCGGTTGGTAAAAAAGTAAAAGAGGAGATGGTCTTTAAATGCCCTGAATTCACCTTGATTGGAGCAACTACAAATGATGGCAAATTGACAAAGCCGTTTAGAGACCGGTTTAAATTAAGGTTTCTGTTCAGTACTTATACATTGGAAGAGTCTAAAAAAATAGTAGAATTGCACGCAAGACGGCTAGAAATTCCTATTGAAAAAGACGCAGTAGAAGTTATAGCGTCTCGTGGACGGGGGGTACCTAGAATTTTAGTATCTTTATTAGAACGTTGTAGAGATTTTGTAATAGCGTCCCAGCAGGAGACTATTACATTAGAAGCGGCTAATTTAGTTTTTGAACTGGCCGGTATAGATGACACGGGGCTTACACAGACTGATATTAATCTACTTAAGGCATTATATGAAATAAACGCCCCTGTCGGACTGGAGAATTTAGCCACTATGTTGCATGAATCTCCTAAAGTTCTAGCCGAGACTGCGGAGCCGTACTTAATCCAAAGAGGATTAATAGTGCGTGGAAAGCGTGGCAGAGAGATAACAGAGAAAGGAATTGAATATTTAGCTGGTAGAGGGCTAATTAAATTACAAAACAGTAATTTTTATATTGATGTATAGAGGTTTACCGATGCCAATACGCCAAGATGAAGATTTTTGTCCGTTCTTTTTAGGTGATACAGAAGAAGAAGCCTTAGAGAATTACAACAAATTTAGTCAGATTATAAGCCTTTTAGCTCGGAATTATACTGTATTTGGTGCAGATCCAGATGATTTATTTCAAGAAGGTTTAATAGGTTTAGCCAGAGCGGTTAGAGCTTTTGACAAAACTAGGAGTTCTGGAGATAAATCATTTAAGATCTTTGCTATTTATTACATAAAGAATGCTATGAGGGAATTTTTAACTAAGCAAGAAGTTTCTCTTAAAATTCCGCAATATCTTAGGGATGGTATTAGATTACTGATAATGTTAAGAGAGTTACTGGGTCAAGCTGGGGAACAGCTTGATCTATTGAATATTTTCGATATATGGGAATTGGCTGAGAAACGCACAGTTCGTACTGAACTAGATAAGAAAATCAAAGAAACAACAAAGAAGTTCTCGGCGTTGGCTAATAGATCATCTGTATCTGTGTATAATTTATTAAAGCGGATTGAACCATTACCATTACAATTGTCAGATGTAAACGCTAATCTAATTGAATTTGAGGACTATGAAGATTATGTCGTCAATTCATTAGATACCAGTAAGAATATTGAATGGTTAATGGATCTATTAACAGACGAAGAATTTGAATTATTATGGCAATATTACGTTAACCAGACCTCATTAAGAGAATTATCTAAAGAGATGGGTGTATCTGCTGTTAGTGTCGGTAATAAAGTTAGAAAACTTAAGAAGAGATTAAATAAAGCAATGAGGCGTAGAATCTATGAAGATAAAACAAATAGCAAGAAAACTAATACGTGATACTAAGGCTGAAGTCTATTATTCTGGTAGTTGTGCTAGAGATATAGTTAGACGAAAGCGGCCTACGGAATATAGATTCCTAGTTAGAAATTTGTCTTTGATGTCTATTAGTAAATATTTAAATAGGCATTTTAATAATGTCACATCTAGGAAGAAACAAGGTATAGTAGAAGTCGTAGACGAAGATACAATTGCAATTTTTGAATTACCAAGGGATTTAAACGGTAATATTAATCCTTATATAAGTTTGCAAGAGGATGCACAAACTAGAATTTACACCATACATGGATTGTATATTCCATTAGTAACTAATCATAATATTATTGATTTGACAGGTGCGGCTGAAGCAATCAAAAATAAAGTTATTGATATTATTAATGACCCTGTCTACGTAATAGTTAAAGATCCTGTAGTAATGATTGAAGCGGTAGGACTAGCCGCTGAATTAAGTTATGATTTAAATAATAGATTATTACATGCTATAATTGCAAATTCAAAAAATTTGGATATTAATAATACTACTGTTAATAGAATAAGGGAAGCATTTAATAAAATAGTTATGAGTAAGAAATCCTCCAAGTATTTCACATTATTGTTGAATTCTGGATTAATATATACTATATTGCCAGAATTGGCTATGTGCAGAGGAGTTAAACAGAATCCGAAATATCATAAGTATGATGTATTTACGCATTGCGTTTTAGCATGTGAATATGCCGTACCTGATTTGAAAGTAAAATTAGCTGCCTTATTTCATGATATCGGCAAAGCTTACACACAAGCCGAGATAGTGAAAAATGGTGAACGTAGAATTACTTTCTACAATCACGAAGTTAAGGGTAAAACTATAGTTAAAAGGTTCTTAAGGAAACTTAAATATGAACCAAAATTGGTTAAGGAAGTTGGTGATTTAGTTTATAATCATATGTATAATTATGATCCAAAGAAATGGAAAGATTCTGCGATAAGGCGCTTTATTAAAAAAGTAGGTATTAAAGAAAAAGATTTGAAAGATCTAGAAAATTTTCCACTGTTTCTAGTGCGTCGAGCTGATAGATTAGCAAATGGTGGAAATTTAAGTGAAGTATCGCATAGACAGGAACTGTTTGAAGAGCATATTATAGAAGTTTATGAGAAATCTAAGGCCCTAAGTGTTAAGGACTTAGATATTAGCGGAGATGATTTAATTGAATATTTTAATTTAAAGCCTGGTCCAACTGTTGGACACGTGTTGAATTATCTTTTGGGATTGGTAATAGAAGATCAGAATTTAAACAGAAAGAATAAATTACTGGATGAAGCTAAAAATTATTTATCTAATGTGCTAAAATAATTTGTATGAAAGTTAAAGTAGTTATGCATCGTGCTTATGGTAAAATAAGCACGAAGTGCTGCTCGCTAAATGCGAAATTGCAGCGAGATCGAGTGGGTTATGGCGGGTAGGGCTTTTTTGTCTTGCTATCTAAGTACCCTGAGAATCCGGGCGATGCCGGGATTGGCGAACGGATAGCAAGACAACCTTTTTATTAAGGAGTTAATTATGAGTATATTTGATGGAAATAATCCAGATTTAGAGGCTGCAGAAATCGGAGGGGTGATAGGATTTGCAGAAGAATCTCTAGAACTGGAAGATTCTATTTTCAAAGAAAATGGTAACGACGATAATGAATTAGAACTAAGCGACGACGATCTCCCTTTTGACATGCGAGCATTTAAGGCACAGTACCCCGAACAGTTTAAATATGTAATTAAACATGTGCTGGAATATCACAAACATAGAAAAAAGATAAAACAAATACGCGATGAAATCATGGAAAACGAATTTTATTATGAATTAGAAGATATGGAGAAATCCATGAAGGGGTGATAATATGAGTATGTGTTATTTTGATAACAATACTAAATACCATTATACTACGAATTGCAATTATACTTTGAATTACGATTATACTTTAGTAAATTGTACCACAAATGTACGTATTGATGGAGATGGTAGATTAGTAGTTTCCGATCTTGGTGATATGTTGAAAAATGAAAAGGAACAACCAGATATGAATAAAGAGACACTAATAAAAAAAATAGGCGATTTTTTGTATAAAAATGGTGTTGGTGGATATTATGTTATTCAAGATGCACCACAGAAAATTATTGAGATCTTGAAAGCAACAGGCTGCATCAATGTAGATATGACTTTACATTCAGCAGATTTCGTTGTTAGAGACGCGGATAGTCATAAAATAGATCCAGATAAAATAGCAGAATGGGATTTACAATCGGCATTACACGATACAATTAATTATTGTGTATATAATTTTATAGGCGATAACACTGATATTGACAGATTAGCTGCCATTTTATTTGGCCGAATAAAAAATATGTATGACGGAGAAGATGTAAAGACTATTCTATTAATTGAAGAGGGAGATAAACGCGATGAATTGACCGCCTTGGTAAATCGAACAGGTTTACTTGATGATGAAAAAACTCATTTTGAGGTAAAACTTTTTACAGAAAAAGATTCTGAATACGCTATAACTATAGCATGTCTTTACTTACGTTATGATGTAGCCAACATTAAAGAGTTAGTACATAGGCTGTATGAATAAATTATGACATGTAAATCTAAAATAGGGTGGGTGACAAAAGCAAAGTCACATTACGGTTAAATAAGGGTGGGAATATTGTTTATGTAGATAATGGTGAATAAAATGGCTTATAAAACTATCATAGACAAATTTAGAGAATTTTTTGCGACGTATAATGTGAGAAAGGGGCCTTATATATTTCATGGTGTACCCAGTATAGTAACAAATATTTTAATGTCAACAGGCTATATGGGACCGTCTGTGTCAATAAACCCAGGGAAGACTACAGAATTGTACTTACATGGACGATTACGGGTCGCATGTACTTATTGTGTATACAATTTTACAAAGACTGTTGATGATGTTAACACATTAGCAACTATTTTGTTCAGTAGAATAAAGAATATGTATTCTTCAAGGAATGAGCGTGGTAAATATATTGTATTTATTGAAGAAGGCGACGAACGAGATAAATTAGAGCTTATATTAAAACAAATGGAGTTTATGGACTATACTTTTGTAGCAGATCATATAACTGACGATGAGAAAGACTTAACAATTGCTTATCTCACAGTTTACCACGATGTGTCTAATATTGTTAAGTTAATTGGCCTACCAAGAGCAGCAAAGAAAAATATAAAACTAGATTAGTATGGGGGAGAAGATGTAGTGGGAGAAGTAGTGTAATTAGAGAGGTGGACAGACAATGACTTATAGGTCTACTATAGATACGCTTCAACAGTTCTTTAAAAGGAACAATGTAAAAAAAGGATTTTATACGTTTCACGATGTGCCCAATACTATAGCAAATATTTTAAAATTTACGGGCTGGATCGATGTAGATATGCGGATACACTCAGAAAAGCTTAAAGAATGGGAATTACACGAGGATTTACAATTTACAGCTGCTTACTGTGTATACAATTTTACAAATATTTCTGAAGACATCGCTGTATTAGCATCTACTATATTCAATAGAATAAAACGGATGCACGCTTCGAAACTGAAACATATTATATTTATTGAAGAAGGAGATAAACGAAATGAATTAGAACTTATTCTAAAACAGACAGGGCTTATGGATCATAGTGATTTCTTTATATTTGCGGTAGAATATTTGGTTGATGATAGTGTAGGTATAGATGCGACTATTGCTTATTTTACCGTTTACGATATTACTGCATGTAGTCTCACCGAGCTAGTTAAATTAGCAGCAGAAGAAGAAATAATGTGAAGGAGATGTCTATGTCAAATACAGGAATTGAACAAATATTAATTCATGACGCAGATTTTAATATGAGAAGAATATTTTATGAAGAAAGTAAACGTATAGCAGAAGAAGAAAAGGAGGACCAAGATGGCGAGGAAGTATTGGATAAATAGATTTCCCGTGTGCGCTATTGTCTACAAAGAAGCAGCAGAATTAATAGGATATGATCCTGAAGAAGCGAAATCGTTGGGATTATCTAGGGCCATATTTTTCGCAGCGGCCAAACGTGGTTTCAAAGGAGCAGGCGGAAAGAAATATAGGAAATTTGAAAGTGAATTTGAGAAACAACAACTTAAATTGAAAGGTTATGACACCGATTCAGTGGAATCATTAAATTTTTGTGGTATCGGTACCTATGTGATTCATACTGAGGATGGAGCAGTTAGGGGGTTTATTGGTGGCCAGGTAATAACTCCAGAACAATATGATAGCCAAGTTATTGATAGGTGTATTATAAATGGTGGTGAAGACGGTTATAGAAAATTAAGGCTATTCATAAGAACACTATTATCAAAATTGACCAGGGCAGAATTAAATTCTGGAGTTGTTTATAAAGTATATGAGAAAATAAGAGACACAGTCAGAGCAAGTGAATTTTTATTGATAGAGGAGAAGAACGATGGTGTGGAGTCTGAGAAGAGAGAAGGCAATAATATGGTACCCGCCAAGGCCAACAACTATTTTACAGCCGAACATTGATCCAGAAAATTGGATAATTCAACCCAAATATAGAGGATGGCGAATAGTTATAAATGATAATGAATGCTTTACGCGAAAAGGGAAACCAATAAACATTAAAGTCAATTATCCAGTATTAGGTTTTGACTATCAATTGGACGGAGAGATTATTTCTAGTAAAATGCAAACTGAACATAAAGTAAAGAGGGCAATTAAAACTGGTACTTGGGAGATAAAAATGTTCGATATATTTCTGCCTGCTCGACCATACTTATCATTAATTGAACGATTAGAAATTTTAAAACGCTTTTTCAATATTGAAGTTGAAGAAATCCCGTTTAAAAATGCAAATGAAATATTCAAAATCCTAAAGGAAGCGCAGGAACGCGGACATGAAGGAATAGTAATTAAACGTAAGGATGGAATTTATAAAACATCGCAGCTAGGCGAAATAGTAGATAATAATTGGATTAAGTTGAAATGAGGGGGTTATAATGGAAAAGTTGACAACGTTCATAATATCGAGAACGTCAGACATAGAAGATGGCTTGGAGTATGCGCGGGACGCTATTAGAGTAAACAATAACGAATTGGCTGAATTATTTATAAATGTATTAAAGGCCGATTTTGAATTGTTGAAAGTTTTAATATCAGCAGGATATGATATAAAGGCAGTCAGAAAAGAAAAAACGGAGGATGATGAGATTTTAAACACAGATGAAAAAAATGGTTTACAAAATTAAAAAAATATTTTATAATATAAGTGATAAGGTTGAGTTTAGCAAATCATATAAACATCCATTAAGGGATATAAATAAACTCAGCCTGTAACTATAACTGTACAAGTAAGATAAAAGGCTAGGTTCAGCAAACTTTATAAATATCTACTTTTAGGATATAATTCTAGCCTGTAAATAAATCGAGGGTAAAATGGGCAAAAGTAAATTCTGTCAAAAACTGCATACACAGTTATACGTGGATTGGGATGAAAATCCAAAGTCACCCGTTTATCCCTTGATTGTATGATGTAAAAGAAAGATTGGTCAAGGGATTCGGGTTAAACCTGAATCCCTTTTTTATTTATACTGCATTAAATGAATTACGGAGGTTGAATTATGATATTTATATTAGTTTGTATAGCAATTGTAGTGGCCGCATCTATAATCAATTATATGAACTCAGACATGCCAAATAGATTGAAAGATACGTTTATCTGCGCTTTTGTAGTAAGTATTATGCTTGGTATAGTAATAGGCATAGTAAGTGGTACATCATATAAGACTTATTTGAATCTAAAGCAATATAGAGTTGGAATAGAACAATATCGGAACGCCATCGATTTATATACTACTAAAGCAAAACTTTCAACTAGTGATCGTAATATAATAACAGACTTAAAATACAATAAATATCAAGACGCGTTAGGCACGCTAGTACAAGATTATAAGAGAATAGTTACCACATATAATAATATACTTATAGGTAAAAGGGCACTAAAAGATAACATCGTATTTAATTGGTTGGTAGTCGGGCCAGATCCTGATATGAAAGTAGTGGAAATAGAAGTACATTAAGAGGGCCGATCGGTTAATGGTAAACCACCGGACTCCAAATCCGGGACTGGGGGTTCAAATCCTCCCCGGCCTGCCAAAGGAGAACGCCAATGTCAAAATATATTGTTCAAGAAAACATGAGCAAACATTTCATAGCTGATGATGGAGGCAAAACCAAAGATAAGGATCAAGCGAAAATTTTCAATAGTAAAGAAGAAGCGGCAGAATTTCTAACGCCTGTTCATAATGAAGAAATCCTGAAGCATTATACAATTTATAAGATAAAGGTGAATATTGATAGCGGATCAACATGGAATTAATATAAAACGGGGCCTAGCTCAGTCTGGTAGAGCTCACGGCTTGGGACCGTGAGGTCGGGGGTTCGAATCCCTCGGTCCCGAATTAATTTATTATAAAATGGAGTTAATTATGGGAATGTATGACGAAATAATAGTAGAATATCCACTGGAGGGGTACGAATTTTTACAGGATAAAATGTTTCAAACAAAAGATTTTGACAATTTAATGGATATGTATAAAATAACGCAAGACGGCAGATTATTAATAGAAGATGCCGAATATGAATTCGTACCAGAAGAAGAACGCCCTTATTATGGTAAGGAAGAATGGGACAAAAACCCCTTATTTCAACTTATAGGATCTTTGAAGCGGAAAACTTTTGGATGGAAAGATTTAAATTATCATGGTATGTTTAGATTTTACACTCTATATGAATTAGGAAGTGATAATAGGAAATGGTACGAATTCGAAGCAAAATTTACCGATGGTAATTTGACAGAACTTAAACCTGTCGAAGAAGAGGAGCTCAAATGAGTGATAAAGTTTACTGCAAGAGGTTCGATAAAACTATCGATCTGATTGATTGTTTTGATTGTGATTATTTAATCCAAGTAAACTATAGTCATAATTATATTGAATGTGGGGATAACGAATTAAGGTATTGGAATGAAATATTTAAAAACAGAAAACCCATAACAGAACTTGAGCCCTTGTAACTCAACTGGCAGAGTGGCTGACTTGTAATCAGCTGGTTGGAGGTTCGAATCCTCTCAAGGGCTCCAAGAGATAATTATGAGTTGTAAGTGCCAGAACTGTGGAAAATATTACAAGGTAGATCTGGTTGTTCCAGATGAATTATGGAATAAAATAAAACCGGATGGGAAACCAGAAGGAAGTGGTTTATTGTGTGGAAGTTGTATTATGGCCCGAATTGAGGAATTGTCTGATTATGATTATTGGTATCTAGCAAAAAAGGGGTGAATTATGTCTGGCATAAAGAAGACTACGCCTAATTGGAGAGGCATTTATTATTCGAAGGATAATTGTAAAGGCTTAATGGAATACACGTATGTAGAGACTTATAAAAAGTTTCCAATTTATAAATACATTAATGGATCATTCAAATGTGATACCGACGTGTTCACAACTACTGCGAATGATATAAAGACTGTTAAAGAAGAAATAGACAAATTACTGTGTGATAAAAAATTACTGTTGCCTATTGGTCTTTACACAAAGGAAGCTGGCGATTTAGATAATGAAGCGCATAGTATGGCCAAGGATCTTGTTGATAAATGGGCTGGTAGAGGTTATAATATAACAGAGATAGAAGGTATCATCGTAAAAGCAGTTGAGACATATTGCTGTGAAAAACGCATGTTGCATTTGTACAATATTAGGAGCAGAAAATATGCAAAGTAAAGGGCCATAGCTCAGTGGTAGAGCAGCGGACTTTTAATCCGTTGATCCGAGTTCGATTCTCGGTGGCCCTAAACATAAGTAATTAATTCTAATTTAACCAAAAAGAGGAGATAAATATGAATGATATTTCTATCCAGAACACTTTCCTAAAGAAAATTAAAACTATCAAAAATAATATTGATGACTGCGCTAAATATGCATTAGAAGTAACTACTTTTACGAATTGTTCACATATAATGAGAGTATTGGCAGAATTGGATTACGCACTAAACCAACTAGAAAAAGCAGTATTAACTGGAAAATATTAATATGGTGTATGAAAATTGTAGAATATATGGTCCGTATGATAGAAACCAAGACAATAGATTAACAGTAGTGGTTGTCTATCCAGATGGTGGAAAAAACTGTGTCATATCTTAAATATTTAAATGAAAAAATAAGGCCCAGTACCCGAACAAGGTAGCAGGGAAGGGACTTAAAATCCCTTGGTGCTAGTCACCCGTGTGGGTTCGAATCCCACCTGGGCCAACACATAAGGATGACTTCAGCAAAAATACAAAAGGTTCAAATCCTTTACTAGTCGGAATAAGATCCGATTAGCCTTGGCATGTCATCCTGCTTAGTAAAAAAATAATTAATAAGAGTGGCTTCAGCAAACATATTGGTCTGGACGGCTAATCCAAACGCCAAAGCGCCACTCTGATGAGCGGAAGTAGCTCATGGTAGAGCGGTAGATCCCCAATCTACAGATGAAGGTTCGATTCCTTCCTTCCGCTCCAATATAACAATAATGGGATATAAGTGAGGTTATAATGAGAATTGAGGTTGAACTAAAAAAATTAGAAAAAGTTCAAGAATTAATCAATAGACTGTCTGAGAATTATGACGCAGATCATTTAGGCTCGATTATGATAGAAATTGGATTAACAAGTGTAAATCCATCTGACATATTTGAAACTGAAATAACAACTACAAAAGCATTTTATGCTTCATTATCAAACCTAGAAAATAAATTAAACAAACATAATTTAGTGGAGTTAGAACCAGAGTTTGAGGAGATATTAGTAAAAAGGTTTAATGAATTATTGGAGGAAGATAAATGAATTACACCAAAGAAGAATTTATAGAAGAGACATTTCATATAGATCATATAAAATTTGAAGTACGTCTACATAAAAAGATAGTCTAATGTATCATTCTTTTTATAATGGTGCATTAGACTATTGCTAAATAAGTAATTATGACTATAGTATATGTAAAGATGTTGTTAGATTTAAAGGTAAAAGATGTTTTACTTCCTTAGAGGTTTTTGCTACAAATCTATTACGATTCTGTGATGAAGTTAAAAACGAATCATATGCAGTTACATTAAATAATAAATCAAAATAGAGGTAAGAAATGAAACTTATCAGTGCTAAACGGTTTAAAGACGCAGAACGAATTGCCGGCGAGCATAAATTAAAACAAGGCGAATGGGTTTATATTCCATGGAAACCAGCTGATGTAAGGAACATGAAATTAAGAGGGGTTACGGCTAGACCGGAGGATTTGATAGGCTATTTCTCCTATGAAGAGAAGTCTTATCTTACAGAAAGAGTTAACAACAGGAATAAAAGTGGGCGACACAGACCTATACCGGCAAATCGCGTTATGAAATTATCAAAATTTGATGATGTCGTATTTCATAGATTGGCGCGCGCTCGTGATGCTGATGAATTAGAATATAATAAGGAATTTAATAATATTCTAAGTTTCTATGGAACAGTTAATATAGTAGATACTCGGAAAGACGTAAGTTGGTTTAAAAGGCTTATACTACGTATTAAAAAAGCATATAACCTTTTGGTACATGGTTTTATTGAATACGAAGATGCCATTGTTATTAATGGAAGTGATAGTTTATATATGCTTTTATAGGAACCTTAGAATATGAACTATCAAAATTAGAGCGACCAAGAAATGTTAAAACAATACTTAAAACGCTTAAGGGTGATAGATAAATGCTCCGGTCGTTCAATGGTTAGGATACAGGACTTTCAATCCTGTGACGGCGGGTTCGAATCCCCCTCGGAGCAAATTATAAACTAAAACATGGAAAGAGGATTATAATGGGAGTTATGATTTTAATAATTTGTGTAATTCTATTTAAATAAATATAATTTAGTAGAGTTAGACCCTGAATTTAAACAAGTATTAATTGACGATTTTAATGAATTGTTGGAGTGAAATTATGGAATATACAAAGAAAGAATATTATGAACATGCTTTCTCTATTCAAAATAATAGATTTGAGTTAACAATTATACTAAAAGATAATAAATTATCTGAGTGCTATATGTATTCTAAAGCGTGTAGAACTTCTCCATCACAACGGGTTTTTGTTTTCAGTGGTAAAAAAGCGTTAAAAGAGATGGAAAATTTTGTAAAAGAATTGACAAAGATTATAAACTATGTAAAAAAGAGGGTAGAATGATATCCAATAGAGTAATGAAGTTATCAGAATTTGATGACGCTGTTTATTTTAGATTGGCGTGCGGATGTGATGCTGATTTTCATGATACTACTATTGAATTGGAATATGATAAAGAACTGAATGATATCTATCTACATTTTTATAGAAAAATAGACGTAGTTGATACATGGGAAGATTTGAATTGGTTTCAGCGATTAAAACTACGAATTAAAAAAGCATATAACATTTTAATTCATGGTTATTTTGAATATGAAGATGACATCGTTATTGAAGAAAAAGAACATATAGAAGCTTTTATAGAAGCATTGGAGTATGGCAGAGACAAATTAAAGGAGAAGATTGTATGATTACATTATATAACGAAAAGGATTTTGAAAGTTATAAAAAATTTTTAGATGAAAATAGTGGGTATCAGCATAGACATATTGGAGAGCCAATGTCCTATCCGTGTAAAGTCTTATCAACTTGGTATGATGATCCTAATGGGCCATATATGTATGAACATAAATTTATTTATATAACTGAACAGAAATGTCCATACTGTGGAAAAAAAATAGAAATTTTAAGTGGTAACAAAATAGAAATATTTGATATAGAGGAGATTTAATTATGTTTCAATATCCATCAGATTTTGATCATAGTAAAGTAAAGGAATATGTCAAAATATTCGAAAAGCATGGATTAATTATCAGTAGAATGGTAAGTGGATCTAAAACTGGCTATACTAATAGATATCCGGACAACTTAGTGATATTTAATGCAAACGTAATAATCAAGTCCGTAGGTAAAATTTGGCATGGAGACTTAGATTTAACTTTCGACGCACCAATATTAAAACAAATTGCTGACGAGTTAGGCGAAACATTATACGTTTTATATGAAATGCACGCACGATTCGGCAATGAAAACAAACCAGTAGAAGAATTAATTAAAAAAGCTGTATGGTCAACAGACAGCGATTGGGAACCTACATTAGCTAACTATTTAAAATTGAAGGAGATTAAAAATGGGTAAAAAAATTTACTTAAAAGATATACCTAATTTGACAGATGAAGATATAGAAGCACTAGAAATGAATGATTGGATAGAAGGTGTTGGAAATATATCAACACATGGAACCTTGAAATTTATACGTAACGCTCTACGAGTTTTTAGAACAACACATCACTTAATGGCGGGTCGTTCAACAGGTAGGACACGAGACTTTGGATCTCGGAACGCAGGTTCGAATCCTGCCCCGCCAGCCAAGGAAAAATATTATAAAATAGCTTGTAGATGGGAAGAAAGTGCAACTGTATTAGTAAAAGCTAAATCATTAGAAGAAGCTATTGAAAAAGTTAGAAATGAAGATTCACTACCATACCCAGGAGAATATATAGAAGATTCGTTTGAAATAGATGAAGAATTGAGCGAGTATTTATCAAAGGAGTTGCAAGATGTTAGTTGTGGATTTATCAGTTAATAGAGTAGAATATATAGATACAATATTTATCCAACGCATAAAAACGGGTGAAAATGGAGATAATGTCTATAAAATAGTTAAACCGGAAGGATTCGAAAACACTCTAATCGAACATCAGTATGATGACGGTGCGTTAAAACTACTAAAGAAAGCTTTAGATATTATCTTAAAGGAGTAATAATATGCGAAAAGAATTAGAGCAAAAATTAGTTAAGAAATATCCCAATCTATATAAAAATTACAACGCTTCAATCTATGAATCGGCTATGGGTTGGGGATTTACTTGTGGCGACGGGTGGTATGATTTAATAGATTGGTTATCAAATGTATTAGAAGCAATAGGTGGAGTAGTTGCAGATCAAGTAAAAGAAAAATTTGGTTCGTTAAGGTTTTATTATTCATTTCCCAATGGAACTTCTCAACAAATAGCCGATGCTGTAAGACATCTAGTAACAGAGGCAGAATATAGATCATTAACTACATGTGAAACATGCGGCAAACCTGGCGGATTAAAATTGAACAAGATTAAATGGAGTAAAGTTTTATGTGATAATTGTTATGAAGAATGGATTAAAGATGATTAAATTAATAGGCGGGATAGTTCAACGGTAGAATAAGCGACCGATAATCGCTCGATGCTGGTTCGATTCCAGCTCTCGCCAAATGGTTTACATTTTTATAATTATATGTTATAATATAATTGAAATGAATAAATGGGAGGGGTGGCCGAGTCTGGTTTAAGGCGTGTGACTTGAAATCACATGTTCCTTCGGGAACCGGGGGTTCGAATCCCTCTCCCTCCTCCATCTTATATGATAACATATTTTATTAATTGGGAGGATGGAATGAAAGCCGAAGATGTTATAGTTAAGTACGGACAAGGTGAAAGATCTTTTCAAGGAGTCAATTTGTATCGCGCCAATTTTGAAAATGCAGATTTACGAAACGTTGATTTCAGAGAAGCAAATTTGAGCCGAGCGAATTTTAGGGGATGTGATTTACGAGGCACAAATCTGAGCCATACTAATCTAATGGAAGCAGATTTTAGCTATGCTAATATGTCTAATGCTATCATACAAAAGGCTTATTTAATAAGAAGTATATTGAGAAATAGCATATTGACCAATGCAAATTTACGATTTACCTATTTGAATAGAGCAGATTTGACTGCTGCTAACTTAGAAGGCGCCGATTTATTCGCGGCTTATATACAAGGAGCAGTCTTCAAAGATGCTACTTATTCACCACTACAGTTATTGGCAACTAATTTAGGAGAATTCTCTGACAAATCGCTGGAAGAGTTTGTAAACAGAGAGTTTAGAAAATTTTTAGATAAAGGTGTTGTCCAAGAATTTGATGCTGATTTTATGAATACATGGAAAATAGTGGCTAACGAGAAAAATATTAAACTATAAGCATAAATGGGTGCAGCCTTGTATGTTTGTGAAAAACATTACCAAGAATTTCTCAAACGAACTAAACCGCTTGATGAATTTTTGGCTGCTTATTCTTGGTAATTATTGGTATGGAGTGGTGGCCGAGTGGTTGAAGGCGACGCCCTGCTAAGGCGTTGGCGTCTTGTCAGGCGTCCGTGGGTTCGAATCCCACCCTCTCCGCCAGATTATGAGACATAAAACATAGAAATAAGGCTGACTTCAGCAATAAATAAGGAAAGTGGAAACTATATTCCATGCGGCTGGATGTAAATCCAGTAGTCGATAACATGTCAGCCTGAACAAACGCTAATTTTAAATATTAGGGGATATATTATGGAAGTTTTATATAAATACCCACGGACTTATCATTTACCTTGGAGCAAATGTTTTAACGATGATAAAATCCATCCACAAATGGAAATATTTAACAATAAAATAGTGGTAGTAACAGAAAAATTGGATGGTGAAAACACTACAATGTATAGGAACGCAATCCATGCTAGAGCATTAAATAGTCAAAACTCGCATCATAGGTCTAGAGATATGATTAAAGCTATATGGAATAGTATAAAATACGCTATTAAACCAGGAATGAGGATATGTGGCGAAAATATGTATGCTACACATAGTATAAAATATAATGATTTAGAATCTTATTTCTATGTCTTTTCAATATGGCTAGATAAGTATATGTTACGTTGGGATGATATGATAGAAGAAATAAATAGGATAGCACAAATTACACAAATTGAATTATCTGTAGTACCAGTCTTATATCGTGGAGTATATGATGAAGATAAAATCCATGAAATTTGGCTAAATTATTGTAAAAGTCTAGATAGAGAGTCTGAGGGTTATGTAATTAGAATAGATGACGAAATATTATATCCCTCTAATTTTTTTATGGAGCTAGTGAAATACGTAAGAGAGAATCATATACAAACTGATGAAAATTGGCTTAAACATTGGACACCAGATAAAATTAATCACTTAAGGTAGAATCACAACAAAATTTGGAGCCTTAGTTCAGTCTGGCCAGAACGCCGGCCTGTCACGTCGGTAACATGGGTTCAAATCCCATAGGCTCCGCACAGTGGAGGCTTAAATGTACTTTTATAAATGGTGTAAAGAAATCTATAATAATTTCAAAGGCTGGTTAAAGGAATTAAAATATGATTATTTAAGCTGCAAGATTAATTATAAAGAATTCAAAAATATCCAACTTCATCCTTTGATAGAAATTCCTAAAGTAAGATTTAATAGACTTAAAACTCCGTGTAGAAATCTAATTTATTGGTTACCATATATATGGTATGATAGAGATTGGGATTATTTCTTTATTTACGTCATTCTAAAAGCTAAATTAGCCAAAGTGAAACGATTCATGCAGTTACATTCTGTTACTGTTGTAGACAAGGAAATAAAAGAAATTGATGAATGCATTAGGATATTGGACGTATTAATTGAAGATAATGTATTAGAAGAAGAGTTTGGTGAATTCTATAAAAAATATGGACATATTAAATTAACATTCAGAAAAATGGAAAACGGATTATCCATAGCAGAAGGAGGATATGAAAAAGTACAAACAGAGAATGAATATAGAGAAGCAGAAAAAGAGTTCAAAAGATTAATCACGAAAGAAGAAGAAGAAAAAAACAGATTACGCAAAAGATTATTTAATATTATGGCAGATAATATCGAAGGTTGGTGGGACTAGGCGCCTGTAGCTCAGCTGGATAGAGCAGCGGACTTCTAATCCGCAGGCCGCAGGTTCGAATCCTGCCAGGCGCATTCAAAAGGGGCGTTTTTATGGGCGGATTTGGAAAAAAATTCGAGTTAGAAAAAGCAAAAGCTATAGCTGATAGTATAACCAAAAGAATATTAGCTAAAAAAATAGAAGTATGCGGATCTATACGAAGAGGAAAATCAGAAGTAGGAGATATTGATATCGTAGTTGTACCGCATAAATTTGGTGAGTTTTGTAGTAGTATAGAAAATATACTAAATGAAGAACATGGAAAAAGCTTAGTATATGGCCAAAGGAATATAAGATTTGTATTAAATAATGATTTACAAATTGATATCGCCGTATTTGATGATGACACATTTGAAAGTGGTAAACTGTATTTTACGGGCTCTAAATGGTTTAATATTAGGTGCAGATCAAATGCTAAAAAATTGGGGTACAGATTAAACGAATACGGCTTATGGGACAAAGACGGAAATCGTGTGGCACATACAGAGAAAGAAATATTGAGAAAAATAGGAATGGAGAAATACATAGACCCTAAAACTAGAAAATAATTAATTAGTCATCTGAACTATGAATTGCGTAGCTTGTAAACTTTGCAGAATCATGGAATCAGCGCATTAAAGTTAAATCAGCGCTGGAGGAAGATAAATGATAACATGGCCTGACAACAAATTAGCAGTATTCCACATTCCACGTACTGGTGGTACCAGTTTAAGCGAACATCTCAAAAATATGAACAATAAGTATAAAATTATAAAAAAAGAGAAACTACATGAACCATTGAATGTAAAAATGCAATTGACCAATGTACAAGACTACACAATATTGACGCCAATTAGACATCCGTTAGCAAGAATTGTATCTTTATGGCATTGGTCAAAAGTTAATCCGGACAAGCGGTACAAGTATTTGAGAAAATTAGCAAAACTGCCATTTGGAGACTTCGTCCAATATTATTGCGAGCATATGTTGAGCTATGATAACTGGTTACTGATAGATGGAAAATTGCCAAGCAATATAAAATTTATACGGTTAGAAAATTTGCTAGAGGATTTAGAAGAAATTGTAAATACGGATAGTTACCCACATATATATAAAACGGATCATGAACCACCGGAACAATATTATACGGTCGAATTAAAGCAATTAGTATATGAGAAGGAACAATGGATATTTAGTCAAGGTGTGTATAGGAGGTAGGCGATGCAGCAACTATTAAAAGAAGCCTTGGAATTAATAGAAGAAATGTTGGACGATAAATTAACATTAAATAATTATCTATATCGGGCAAGATTTAAACGATTGAAAAATAGTTATAACAAATTAACTTATGATGAGCAGTGGATGCCATCTGATGTATGGAGGACTAGATGTGGTTAAAACATTAGATTTACACGGTATCAGACACGCTGAAGTCGAAAGGGAAGTCATTAGATTCATTGAAGCCAATTGGAACACAGGTAATGAGTTAAAAATAATTATCGGACATAGTCCAGTTATGCAAAAGCTAGTCGTTGGAGTACTAGATGATTATAAATTGGACTATAGAATAGGTAATTATTTAGGGTTTGATAAAACTTTCATTTCTGTCTATGATGTATAAGGAGAGGTACCCAAGCGGTCAAAGGGGGCAGGCTGTAAACCTGCTGGCGTCAGTCTTCGGGGGTTCGAATCCTCCCCTCTCCAAAAGGAGGTATTATTATGAATGCTTTATTTGATCAATGTGATGTAGAAGAATTGATATTCGACAAATTAACAGAAAAAACTTCTTTAAATTTTGCCGAATACATGTTTGAAACATGGCCTGAAATTATTGAAGAAATAAGCAGCGAAGTAGTAAATCACGGCGAAAAATTGTTGGATTATGCTGTTAAACGATCATTAAAAAGAGCATCTCAATTAAAAAGATTGGAACTACAAAAACAAAAAGAATTAGAAATGGGAGTGGATAATGGCTAGAGCAAAAGAACAAAAATCTAAAATACCGAGAATTACCAAACGACATATTAGAACATCTATTGGGCTATCAAGAAATAGTAGGCCAAAAAATAAACATGCAAAACGTAGTTTCAAGCCTTATAGAGGACAGGGCAGGTAAAGATGGCGTGTAGCTCAGCTGGCAGAGCAGGTGACTGTTAATCACCGGGTCGCAGGTTCGAGTCCTGCCACGCCAGCCATATAATGATTATACATAATGGAGCAGAGTCATGAAACATAACCCATTTAGTATATTTGAAAAACTTACATATAACTATCGAATACCGATAGTTCCAAGGCCACCTCAAGAAAAACGTGAAAAAGAACCAGCCATTGATGATGCTCAGTTAAAGCATTATATTGATCTAACAGCGGAGAAAGTGGCCGAAAAATGTAAAGGCACGGTTGCTATAGCATGGAAAGTGTTGACCATTATCAACATTATTGTTGGTCTGGTAATATCGGCATTAACTCTAATTAATATATTGAAAGGATAGTATTATGAAAGTATTGAACCTAACAGAACATAAAGACGGGTCAGCTACGCTGGAATTAGAGCTGACCGAAGAAGAAATTAAATTGTTAGTTGAATATGCCATTCAACAATTAATAAAAAAATATCTCAAGGAGACTATTGATGACATTAATGGAAAGTGTGGCGAAAAGTGCAACGGAAAATGTATATGAATTTATCGCTGCTTATAGAGGCTTTGATATAGTACAAGATATGCGTAATGGAGAATATTGGGCCGTTATAAATGGCGAATTTAAATACAGAGATTTTGTATTAGACGAATTAAAGTATGAAATAGATGACTACTATGGAGGCTAAACCATTGTGAACAAAGATGGTGAGATTAAAAAACAGATTTGCGATCAGGCAATCTGTTAAATTCGTAATGGCGGCTGTGGCCGAATGGTTTAGGCGCAAGGTTGTGGCCCTTGTATATGCAGGTTCGAATCCTGCCAGTCGCCCCAATACATATGGAGTGGAATAGAAAATGCCAATCTATGAATATGAATGTAAAAAATGTAAAGCCAAATTAGAATTTATACAAAGTATTAATGATGAGCCAATTAAAACATGTCCAAAGTGTGGGGGCGAATTAATTAAATTAATGTCTAATTCGTCTTTTATTTTGAAGGGTAAAGGCTGGTACGTAACAGATTACAAAAATGAACCTAAAACAACACAAGGTACATGAGGTACAAATTGTAAATCCTAGGCGAGGATAGAAATGTCTAAAGAAAAGTTAGAACAAATATTTAGCAAATTAAAAAGACCAAAATGTAATTTCATGGAATGTTTAGCTGGCACTGGATTAGCTGGAACAGGTAGATGTTTTCTTGGTGGAAATCCGAATGATGTCAATTGTGATAAGTTTATTTCAGAAGATGAATTTATTGAAAAATTGAATAAAGATTTAACAAATTTGGAGTATGATGAGCATTGTGATAATAAAAAGTTTGTAGGTACTCAAAATGGAGTTGGAAAATATTAAAATTATATTAAAAATACGAACCGGCAGTCATCTTTATGGTACTAATACCGAAGATTCAGATGAAGACTACGCCGGCATTTTTTTGCCACCGCCAGATTATTTATTAGGGTTGAAGAGAGTTGAAGAAATTGATTTAAGCATGAAAGACAAATTACCAAATGGTAAAAATAGCCCTAATGCAATAGATTTTAAAGTATACAGTTTACAAAAATTTGCTAAATTAGCATTGGATAATAATCCAAACATATTAGAAATGTTATTCGTGAACGAAGGTATTGAATATATACATCCAGTAGGCAGACAACTATTAGATTTAAGACACGCTTTTTTATCCAAAAAAATTAAACATAGATTCTTAGGCTATGCTATTAGCCAAAAACATAAGATGGTTATTAAATTGGATAACTATGAAAAATTATTAGAAGCAGACAGAATATTAAGTAACTGCCAAGACGAGAAATTTTTGTTAGAGCTGTTGCCTAATCCATTATTTGCAAAGCGAAGAGATGTTATTAGAATTGCTGATATTAATGTACCAGCAACAGCTACGGTTAAAAGGGCGAGGAAGATTATTGGACAAAGATTAGCAAAATTCGGTAGCAGAAAAGAATTGGTCAGTAAATATGGATTTGATACAAAATTTGCAAGTCATTTAATAAGACTATTACTAGAAGGTAAAGAATTACTATCTACTGGCAATTTAATATTACCATTGCAATATGCTGATTTAATTAAAGATATACGATATGGAAAATATGATTTGAATAAGTTGTTGGAATTATCAGAAGAACTGGAGAAAGATATTGAAGAACTGTACAATAGTAGCGAACTGCCCAACCGACCTAATTATACAATAGTTGAGCAGTTTGTTATAGATGTACATTTATCACATGTTAAAGGAGGTGTTAAAGATGCCAAATAGAGATGGAACCGGACCAAGACGTGGTAGTAGAGGGCCGAGAGATGGCCGTGGCAGAGGCCGTGGTAGAGGCCCAGGTAAAGGAATAGGTAGAGGTAGAGGGGGTAGACGAGGACCTTGTCGTAGGAAATAGAATATGATACGAGGAAAAGTATGGCAGATATTATGATGGAAAAGGTACAGGAACAAGCCGCACAATGCACATTTTGCGAATTATATGCAGGACGAAATAAACCCGTATTTGCACGGGGGAATGGAAGAGATGTATTTATCTGTGGAATGTGCCCTGGACCCGAAGAAAATCAAATAGGAAAACCATTTGTCGGAACTGCTGGTAAAATACTTGATGTCATATTAGATCGAGTATTTAGCAGTTCCGATTTTTATATTACTAATTTGGTAAAATGTTTTGTACAACCAGGACTACCTTTAAGAAAGGAATGGATGTCTGCTTGCTTACCTTATTTGTTGGTGCAGCTGCATCTTATACAGCCTAAAGTCATTATATTATTAGGTGGCGATGTATCTCAATATTTATTAGGCACTGATGCAAGAATTGGGCAATTGCGGACTATGGATAATTTATTTTATATGAAAATACCAGTTGTTTGTACTTACCATCCTAGTTATTTAGCGCGGGGAGGTGGTGTAAAACATATACACTTTGAAAGGGTAGTTAAAGATTTTGAACGCGCGAAGCTAAAACTTACATAAAAATGTTACAGAATTCGCGATAAATAAGAGTAATTAAACCAAACAGCTAAAAATAGACTGTCGTGCTTCGTGCGGACACCTGATTGAAAATAACGAACAAACGGAGTTAAATTATGATATTCGATAAACAAATTCATAAGAATGATTTTAGACTCAGGATATTGGTAACAAACGGGTGTAATAAAAACTGCTATCACTGTTTAAATGATTTTCAAAAAAAACCTATCAGTAAGCCAATATTTTTAAATCTAAATATAGCCAAACATATAATAAAAGACTATTGTAGCATAATGAAGGAAAAAGCACAAGTTGAATTTAGTGGGGGCGAACCAGGTATATACCCTCATTTAACTGAACTGGTCTCTTTTACTAAAAAATTCAAGCCTTTTATAAAAATAAATACTAATGGAACAGCATTGGATTTAGGAATTGATAGTTTAGTCGATTGTTGGCATGTTGGTGCGTTATATCCAGATCGTGATACTCTAAAAGCAATTAACGGACAAATTCAAATAGTTGTTACTGAGAAAAATCTGGAAATGTTGGATAAAATTGTTTCTTATTACGGAGAATATAGAATACCTATTAAACTATTTACCGATTTCTTTTCAAATAAAACAGAAGTTTTACGGAAACATATTGAAGAAATTTCGCAGAAATATCCTAGTTATGTAATTAAAAGTCGATACACAGGCATCCAAGAAAATAAGGGAAAATTATGTAATGGATGTACTAAAAAATGTATAACGGCAAAAGCGCTGTGGGTATTTCCTGACGGCACTATTTCACCATGTCCACAGAGAGAGAATAGAGATGGATATATAGGAGCGTCACAAATAATTGAAGCGTATGAAGGACATTTATATAATTTATAATAGGGGGAATTATTATGCAATGGTATTATTATTTACATACAAATGGTGATTTAATAGGCAAAAACCCTGTAGTGGCTACTGACGATTATTTTGATAGTCCATTTGTTAAGAAGGTATGGCTGATAGACACATCAAATCGAGAAACAGCATGGACAGTTGTATTGGAAGCATTAGCACTAGGCGCTGATATAAAGAGAATTAAAGAATTATGTAATAAATGGAAATTGAATTTTAAGGACTCAATTAATTTATTGAAATATTCAAAACCGACCGAGCTTATGAAAAAAGGCTTTGAAACATTTATAACTAAAATATTAAATATGTCAATTGATGACTACTGGGACAAAGCTTCTGCCCTTTTGGGACCTCCTGCTCAATCTACCTAACTTCCCTATTTGAGGCCCTTCCTATATAGGTAGGGCCTCTCCTATCATATTTCCTTTCTTAATTTCCATTCTTCACGTCCAACATTCTTCATTCTTAATAGTTATAGTTTAGTTATAATTTTGGTTTTTCGTCCTTCTTTTTGATATTACTATTTTATTATTTTTTATTACATTTTATTTTAAAAAATTTTTCAGGCTCGGCAAATTCGGTCTTTGAACTCGATTTATATTTTATTTTTTTATATCATTTTATTTATCAAAAATTTTTCAGGCTCGAAAAATTCAATCTTTGAAAAAACCATTATTTTTTATTTTTTATTTTAATTCATGTATTATCATAATGGAATTCGTTTATTAATAAATAGTCATAATTTCTACATTTTCGTATGGATTATCTAACAACTCAATCTTATAATCATAAATCGATCTTGGTAATGTGTCTACTACTTTATTAATCCTGACCAAGTCAAATAACTTATGTGATGGTGCATTTCTTAATGGTGATTGATGTTTAAAAATTATTAATTGTCTTAACGCCATTTCGCCACGACTAGCGGCTTTATCAAAATCAAACATATTAATTATAGCTTCAAACAGCACGTCTAAATCCTTCTCATCAAAACCAGTTTGATTAGCTAAATGAGCTGATATATGTCCGTATCCTTTATACAGAGCATATGGTATTATATATTTAGCTCCCATCGTTTGATTACGTTTATCTACTTCTTCTTTTTCATTAGTTGCTGCCTTACGAGTAATCGTAACCTCTTCTGCAATAACAGGGTCTATTGATTCAGCAAAACTTAATTGGCATGGGCCTGTTAAATGCCCCAAATCTTCTTTTTTACCAATCATAACAGCACCAAACGTGCGCACGTCAAAGTATTCCTTACACATATGTTTCTGTATCTCGTGTAATTTAGATAGACCTTCCTGTGATGCTTTCTTTAGTAGCCCAGCAACATACCCCCAATTACCCGCTATATGATAATAACAAGCCTCTGCTATTTTGGCTGTGCCTAGTAAATGATCCAATAATGGTTGATACACAATGTTATCATTTACTAATTTTTTATGC
>Ga0190334_1000010_pt1 | contig 87191 bp, 88 predicted proteins | sample 48720478_MG_FD_161270 | JGI IMG/M metagenome (GOLD analysis project Ga0190334, IMG submission 161270) | Hydrothermal vent sediment bacterial communities from Southern Trench, Guaymas Basin, Mexico - 4872-04-7-8_MG | ecosystem: Environmental > Aquatic > Marine > Hydrothermal vents > Sediment ... | reverse complement strand
TCAAGATGCTTCTCATGTTACTTCGGCGCCTTAACACATAGGATATCTCTTTACCTCTAGAAGTTAGGCGGAATGCTATCACTAATTAGGGCTATGGTAAATAATTTAGTTGCCTGTTGAGGGGCCTTACTTATTCCCTTGACTCTGGGGTGAATCGGTCCATAATTCAGTAGATGAAGTCCATAGAATTTAAGACAATCGCCTGAGGAGGGACAACGATGAAGTTCAATGATATCAAAAGCATGGCAAAGCAGATGGGAATAAATACCTATCGAATGAAAAAGGCGGATATAATAAGGTCCATTCAGAGGGCTGAACACAACATAGACTGCTACGGTACCGATAGAGTTACGCACTGCGGGGAGGGTGGCTGCCTGTGGAGGGAAGATTGCCTGGCTCTTGCACAAAGGTATGCTGGCAAGTCCTAAAAGCGTATTCTAGAATCCTCATGAGTCCACCAGCACCCAATTAATAAGATCAAAGTCCTTATCAAAAGTGGCAATGTGCTTTAGCCTCTTTCTCCTCTTTGAGTTGTTCCCCAGAAAATGGCATTGACATGGGTGAATGTTTTATTGTAAAGAGAGGTCCGCATACAGGTGCAGCGTGGGTCCTGGCGAAAACAGGGGCCACAGTGTTAAAAGGAAAGGGTGGTGAAAGTCCACCGCAGGCCAGCCACTGCTGTAATCGGGGACGAAAGCCGCAACATGGATATTCGTTAAATGGTTGAGTGGTTAAATAGTAGTTAATTGGTGGGTGTCCATGTAAAGCCACTGTCGGGCACTCAACTTGTCAGGGGATCTTCCACAATTGGTGGAACTTCCTTACGTCTACGAGACCTTAGTGCCACGTCAATTCCGTGTCGAAGTTGAGTGCCGGATGGGAAGGCGCGGTAAGCCCTGTTGAATTTCTCAATGGGAAGCCTATTCAACAGGGCAAGTAGGGTGATCCGTAAGCCAGAAAGCCTGCCTGTTTGCATCATATCTGATAGCGGATAACATGCTGGGTGCTATCCGTATCTTAATTCACCATCGGAGTGTGTTTGATGGAGAAAAGATACGGAAATCTGCATCTGGCTTTTTTTGTGGCTGGCGAGAGCTGCTCGATGAAAGAAAATCTAACCGCTATCCCATTTATGCTCTCAACCGAGCTAACACTTCATGCTAATCCCAACTTCACCGTATGCCAAACAAGTAGGGCACTTCAGGCATTGAAACTTAGTGCCCCTCTGCACTTTTGCTTTTTAAAGGAGTTAGTAGCGAAAAAACCAATTAGAGGAGGAGTAACAATGGAAGACAAACAGTTTGGACAAATTATTATGAGACTGATCAGAGGGGGCCACATGAGTCGAACTGAGACCTATGAGGCTTTTTGTTCTATATTAAACGACGAAGTAACGGAGATGCAACAAGGAGCATTTCTTGCGGCTCTATGCGCAAAAGGGGAGACAGAGCAAGAGATTGCGGGAGCGTGGCAGGCAATCTACGATCTGGACACTGAAAAGGCGAGGGTTCGTACTGTTAGACCCCTTGTTGACAATTGTGGGACGGGTATGGATACCTTCAAAACCTTCAATATAAGCACTGGAGCTTCCCTAATCGCGTCAGCAGGTGGAATCCCAATGGCACGCCACGGGGCTAGAGCGCTTACTTCTACTTGTGGTACTGTGGATATAGCCGAAGCACTTGGAGTTGATGTGGAATGCGACGTAGCCGTAGTTGCAAAAAGTATTGAGAAAGCTCGCATAGGGCTTTTCAATGGGATGAGCCCCAAGACGCATCCTAATGCCCTAGGGAGGATTTTATCAAAAATATTCTTCGGTTCCACTCTCAACATAGCAGCCTCTCTTGCTAATCCTGCGCTGCCGAAGTTTGCTGTAAGGGGTGTATACTCGAGGGACATGCTCGTCCCAGTCTCAAAGGTTATGAGAGAACTAGGCTATCTAAGGGCGCTGATTGTAAATGGAGAGATAGATGGATCGGAGGATCTAAGCATTGACGAAGCATCGGTGATTGGTCCTACGTATTGCGCGGAACTGGGCGAAGATGGACAGATAACAGAATTTGAGATTCATCCCTCCGCACTGGGCATTTCCAACGCTGACCCACAAGAACTTGCACCTCATGGAACAAAAGAGCAAGAGGCTAAGGCTATGGTAGATTTATTGAGAGGCAAAGGATCACAGACTCGCTTGTATGCGGTAGCCCTTAATGCTTCTCTTGTGTTTTATGTCAGCGGGGAGTCACCCAGCATAGGAGATGGCTTTGAAAAGGCTCGCGAGATCTTGGATAGCGGTTTGGGGTATGAACAGTTACGGAGATGGGTGATGACGCAGAATAGGGATCCAGAATCGGGCCTTAGAAGGCTGGAGCAGGTTTCTGGATAACTACAAACACCGCATGCCCGCCATCTCTGGCGTTGTGGCTGACAGAGCACTGCACCAAGTAGAGTTGGCTAATTGGGGATGAGAATCTTAATTCTCTTATTGATTCCCGGGAAAAAGGAAATACAGAGGTTACAACTTTGGAAAGTTGGTAAGACTTGAGGGTGTTATTTATGGAACTTTTAGTCATCAAGTATGGCGACAAGTATGTTCGGATTAAAGAAGGGGAATATGTGCTTTGCTCAATTCAAAAAGCGAGCGTTTTTCCCATTACAGAGCTGGAAGAGGTAAAATACCATGTGCTTGAGCTAGGCAGGAAGGGACATCAATCGCCCAAGGTTTATAAACTGGTTTTACATGAAGAAGAATTGGAAGAACGGCGGTGACAGGAGAGGAGGTTTGGAAGATGAGGATCATTTTAAGTGGACTAAGAAAGCTGGAATTAGAGCTTGATTCAAATCCTATTGAGGATGCAACACACGGAGGCAAGAGGCTGCGCGTGCTCTATTGTGGAATCTGCAGAACAGATGCAAAGATGTGGGAAGAGGGGCACAGGGAGCTCAAGCTTCCTAGGGTTCCAGGCCACGAGGTAGTGGTAGAAGATGAAAAAGGGGGCCGATTTGTTGTGTGGCCCGGTAGGGTTTGCGGGCATTGCAAATCCTGTGAGAATGGGAGGGAAAACCTCTGTGAAAAGATCGAAATTATGGGATTTCACTTTGATGGGGGATTTGCTGATTATCTCCAAGCCCCGGAGGACAATTTGATCGCTTTTCCAGATACCATTCCATCTTACCTGGGTAGTTTTGCAGAGCCTACAGGGTGCGTTATTAATGCGATTGAAAAGATAGATCTGGCCCGCGGCGACAAAGTGATTATTTACGGCGGGGGCACAACTGGTTTGATCGCTGCACTTGTGTGCATCGAAAAAGGAGCTGTCCCCTTCGTTGTGGAAAAGAACGAAGAGAAGATATCAAAGGTGAAGCCATTCTTGTCTGCTGTTGGGATAGATTGCGTCAAGGATACAAGGAAGAGTGATTTTGATGCTGTGTTAGTTGCGTGCCCTGATTTAGCAGCGTTTGGTCTAGGGCTTGTAAAATTGCGAAAAGGTGGGCGGTATTCGTTTTTTAGCGGTCTTAAAAAGAATGAAAAAATGGACACCAACCTGCTCAACCTCATCCATTACAAAGAGGCCTCTATGTATGGGGCTTACGGGCTTACAAGAGAAAACATGAAACAGGCAATCTCTATAATAGAAAAGTGGTCTAGTGCCTTTGAATTGCTGGTAGAAAATATTGTATCGCCTGTAGAGGTGCCCGATTTGATGAAGGGTGTTCTTTCGGGTAAGCACCTCAAATATGTGATCGAGCTGGATAAGAAAAACCATTACAAAACCCGCGAGGCAAAGAACAAAGAAAGACGAAAAAAAGAGTTGGCAGCGCACGTTGCACCTCAATTTTCGTCCCTTTGCACAGAGATACTGAAGAAAATTGAGGAAGTAGACAGAGGTATCGAGCCTACAGCCCAAGCAAAAATAGACAATAAGACAAAACCCCTCGGGTCCTTGGGAAGGCTGGAAGACCTGGCTGTTCAACTTTCTCTCATCCAAGACACGCTGGAACCAAGTATAGATGGAAAACATCTATTTGTCTTTGCAGCAGACCACGGTGTGGTGGAAGAAGGCGTTTCCGCCTATCCTGGTGAGGTTACCCAGCAGATGGTACTTAATTTCCTTGCCGGCGGGGCGGCCATAAACGTGCTTTGCAGGCATTTTGGAATAGACATGACCGTGGTGGACATGGGCGTAAAGGGCATGGAGTTCGAGGATCATCCACTGCTCATGAAAAAGAAGGTGGCAATGGGCACGCGAAACTTTGCGCTCCAAGAGGCCATGACCCATGAACAGGCCACTGCCGCGCTTCAAAACGGCATGGCAGCTTTTGGCGAGCAATACAACAAAACACCCTTCGATATAGTGGGATTGGGTGACATGGGCATAGGGAATACAACTGCTGCCACTGCTGTAATATGCGCAGTCACCGGCGTAGATCCACACGACGCGGTGGGCAGAGGCACAGGCATTGATGACAAGGGACTAGAGCACAAGGCAAAGATCATAGCAAAGGCACTTGAGTTTCATAAGCCAGTACCCAAGGATGGCATGGATATCCTCAGTAAGGTTGGCGGATTTGAAATTGCCGGAATCGCTGGAGCAGCCCTAGCTGCTGCCTCAAAGAGAGTAGCGGTGGTCCTCGATGGCGTGATCTCAACCGCAGGCGGGCTTATCGCATACCTAATAGAGCCCAAGGTAAAGGACTATCTGATTGCAGGCCATCGTTCCGTGGAAAAATCACAGAGCGCTGCCTTAGATTACATGGGGATTGAGCCCGTTGTGGACCTCAACATGCGACTGGGAGAAGGCACAGGCGCTGCAATCGCCATGAACTTGGTGGAAGCGGCCTGCAAGATAATGGGGGAAATGGCCTCATTTGACGAGGCCGGGGTATCGAAGAAGATCTAACCTCAGAGCCAGATCCATATCAGCTGTAATATTCTGGGCAAAGCTCCCAGCAAGCTTAAAGAGAGAATAGCTGATGAGTTGCGTTCCATTTCTATGCCTCATCGAAGAAAAGGGCCAAGGTTGCCAAGCATGCCATTGTAACCCATGGCCATACTAACCCTTTTAATCTCTGCGGGTCTAATTCCCTGAAGCTTGCTTCGTTCCTTGCTTTTTAGATACCCCGCAGCAAGCTGCGGGGTAGTTAATTTAGACTGGGCACTGTCGGTCCTTAAAAAAGACCGAGGCACTCTAGCAAATCCAATAGGACTGTAGCAAATAAAAATTTGTTGTTTGGCAGGATCAAAAAAAGTTTGACTTTATCAAACTTTCAAGCTATTATCGCTGGGCAAACTCTCACAAAGGGGCCCGCTATGACCGATGAAGCCAAGGCCTTAAACCTAGGGAAAAAGATAAGGCAGATCCGCTTGACACGCGGCCTGACCCTTCAGGAGTTATCCAGTCTGACGGGGCTTTCAAAGCCATCTCTCTCACAGATTGAAAATGACGTCACGATTCCTCCTATTGCCACTCTTTTAAAGATATCGCGAGCACTTGGGAAGCATATAGCAGAATTCTTCCAGGATGAGACGCCTGTTTTGGAAAGGATTTCTTTAGTCCGGGCAGAGGAGCGAAAAGAGATCATGAGTCACATGCAGATAGAGGCTCGCAGGATCGGTTACAGATACGAGTCACTGGCCTATCATCTTGCTGACAAGAGAATGGAGCCCTTTGTAGTGGAGATCGAGCCCAGGGACGAGAATGCATCGATTTTTTACAATCACAAGGGTGAGGAGTTCCTGTTTGTAATGGAAGGTGAATTGGAATTCAGGGGAGGAGATAAGATCATTACGTTGAGACCAGGCGATAGCCTCTATTTTGATTCAGAGATACCGCATGCCCTGAGGGGGCTAGGAGGTAAGAAGGCAAAGGTATTAGCTGTGATTTATTCTCCAGAATAGTTACTTGATTCTCACTTGCCTTGGGAAGGAAATTCAATATGCAAGAGATAAGATTCCACGGACGCGGAGGACAAGGAGCCGTCGTCGGCTCGGAAACACTGGCACATGCATTTTTCTTAGAAGATAAGTTTGTCCAGGCATTCCCAGCATTTGGTGTTGAGCGTAGGGGAGCACCAGTGATGGCCTTTTGTCGTGTTGATGACACACCCATTAATCTGCGTAACCAAATCTATGAGCCCGACCACATAGTGGTGCTTGACTCATCTCTCCTCGAAACGGTGAACGTCACCGAGGGACTGAAGAAGGGGGGCTGCGTTGTAATCAATGGGAGGAGGCCTGGCCAGTATTACCGCAGCAAGATAGGCGAAGATTTTAAGGTGTTTTTGGTTGATGCTGGTCGGATTGCGGTTGAGCATGGGTTGGGTTCTGTCACCAACCCCATCGTCAACACTGCAATCTTGGGGGCATTCGCAAAGGCCACTGGCCTTGTCTCCATAGAGGCTGTAGAGAAGGCTATCATGGAATATGTCCCAGTGAAGAGAGATGGCAACCGACTAGCTGCAAGGGCTGCTTATGAAAAAGCAAAGGCCATCTAAGGGAATAGTGGGGACAATTTGCTTAACATCCTTTTGGTGGGGTGGGATGAAATGCGGAAGAATGGAATAAGGGAGTCTTTGACAATGAAATTTGAAAAAAGAAGCGCAAGGGCCAAAAAGTATGAGATAACGAGTTGGCGAGACTTTCCGCCAATGAATGTTTCCCTGGGCACAATGCTTCATAACCTTACTGGTAGCTGGAGGTTTATTAAGCCCATCTATGAAGATAAGACTCCTGCGTGCCAGAATGCCTGCCCGTGCGGCAATGATATCGAGGCCTGGATCAAGTTGGCTCAAAAAGGTGATTTTGAAAAGGCCCATCTCCACATTAAGAGGGAAGAACCTTTCCCTGCCATACTTGGCAGGGTATGTTTTAGATTTTGTGAGAGTCAGTGCAACCGTGCGGGTCTCGACGAAAGTATAAGTATACGCGAGCTGGAAAGGTATGTGGGGGATAAGGGGCTCAAATCGTCGATCCAGCTCAAGGTCCCCGTGGTCCATGACAAGACCTTGGCAATTGTGGGTTCCGGTCCTGCAGGTATGTCAGCGGCTTACTTTGCTAGACTGCTTGGATTTAATGTAACCATCTATGAGGCGGAGCAGGTAATGGGGGGCATATTGAGGTTGGGGATCCCGGCGTACCGCCTTCCCAGGGAGATTGTTGATGCAGAATTTCATCTTTTGCGGCAGATGGGGATAGAGATGAGAGAGGGTGTCAGGGTCGGGGTGGATGTGGAGTTCGAGAGGTTGTGCGAGGACTTTGACTACGTGTTTCTGGCAGCAGGCGCCCACAAGAGCAGAAGCCTCGGTATCAGTGGTGAAACAGATAGCCCTATGGTTATTCCAGGACTCGAGTTTCTCAAGAAAGTTGCACTGGGTGAGACTCCCAAGTTAGGGAAGCACATTACGGTCGTAGGGGGCGGCAATACGGCAATAGACGCAGCAAGGACGGCAGTGAGGCTAGGGGCAGAAAAGGTCATGGTTTTGTACCGAAGAACAGAGGCGGAGATGCCTGCTCATCCCGAAGAGGTGGAAGAGGCGAGGGAAGAGGGGGTAGAGTTTATATTCTTGGCTTCCCCCGAGACAGTAAAGTTTGCAAGGGATGGAACGATAAAGAAATTGATTTGTGCTGAAATGGAACTGGGTGCCCCTGACGAAAGTGGCAGAAGAAGCCCTGTGAAGAAAGAGGGGGCTCGGTTTAGCATGAATACGGATGCCATTATAGTGGCCATAGGAGAAGATCCATGGTTTCCTGCCTTATCTCCAAATGGGGGCGCAGCCCCCCTTGAAGTGGATGAGAGTTTACGGGTGAAGGTCATGCATCAGGGGAAGGCTGTGGTATATGCAGGTGGGGACCTAACCAGTATCCCGCATACCGTGGTTCATGCTGTGGCATCAGGCAAAAGGGCGGCCATTGCCATGGATTGCCATAGAAGAGGGGAGAACTTTGACGAAGTTTTGGGAAGGATCTCCATAGGCAATGGATCAAGCCTGAGTTTTTCTCGATACCTGGGGCTAGCCCCCCTCAATCCGGTTAAGCAAGCGGCCCGTAAAGTGGTAGGAACAGATAACATTGTGTATGATTATTTTGAGAAGGCACATAGAGTTTCCTCATCCGTAAGGCCTGCAGCAGAACGACGGCAAGACTTTAGGCCATACCTGAATACCCTTGATGACGCCCAGGCTGCTGCCGAATGCCAACGTTGCATCCACTGTGGCCGATGCATTGAGTGCGACAATTGCCTTATTTTTTGCCCTGATGTGTCCATATTGCCACGGGACGAGGGGAAGTTTGGTTATGTATTTGATTATGATTATTGCAAGGGCTGTGGCATATGTTTTACAGAATGTCCCAGGTATGCCATAAGTATGGTTGATGAGGATGTTGACATTGAGGAGGGATAATTGAGACAGGTTATAAAGGGTAATCACGCCGTATCCCATGGAGTCCGGCTTAGCAAAGTCAAGGTGATTTCTGCTTATCCTATCACGCCCCAAACGACCATCGTAGAAGAGCTTTCCGAGATGTGTGCAAGCGGGGCCTTGGATGCCAAATTCATCAAGGTAGAAAGCGAGCATTCTGCCCTTGCAGCGCTCATCGGCTCTGCCACGGCAGGTGTGCGCTCGTTCACCGCCACGAGCAGCCAGGGGCTTTTGCTCATGCACGAAGTCCTTCACTGGGTTTGTGGAGCGAGGTTGCCCATAGTTCTTGCCAATGTGAATAGGGCGGTGGGAGCTGGATGGAACATCTGGGCCGATCAGACTGATTCCATTTCCCAAAGGGACACCGGATGGATTCAGATTTACTGCGAGTCAAATCAAGAGGTGCTCGATAGTGTAATAATGGCCTACAAGTTGGCAGAGAAGCTGATGTTGCCTGTTATGGTTTCCTATGACGCCTTCTTTTTGAGCCACACTTCCGAGGTGGTTGACATCCCTGATCAAGACACAGTTGACCAATTTCTGCCCCCTTTTGAGCCACCGCATAAGGTTGACTTTGCTGACCCCAGAATGTTTGGAGGCATGATAGGGCCCGAAATATACTATGAAGAGAGGTACTGCATACATAAGGACGCAATGGCTGCCATCAAGACTTATAGTGAGATTTGCCAGCAGTTCCAAGAGGCCTTTGGAAGAGAATATGCCTTGGCCGAGTCTTACATGGTCGACGATGCCGAAATCATTGTGGTGACAGCCGGTACCATTACATCTGTGGCGCGGATAGCTGTGCGTAAGGCGCGCGAAAAAGGCATAAAGCTGGGCCTGATGAAGCTAAGGCTTTTTAGGCCCGTACCCTATGAGCTTTGGAGGGGGATTCTTGGGGGTGTGAACAAGGTAGTGGTTATCGATAGAAACCTCATCGGAGGGGTAGGGGGAGCCTTCGTCAGTGAGATTCGCTCAGCCCTGTTCCCTCTTGAGAAGAGACCCGTTGTTTACTCTGCCATAGCCGGGTTAGGTGGACGCGACGTCACCCCTGCAGATGTTCTGGGTATCGTGGAACATGTGGCAAGCGGGAAGGCTGACGTGGATACCCCCATCTTCTGGGGCCTTAAGGAATAGTGGAGTCTTAGAGGTTTCTTTTTAGCTAGGAGTTGGAGATGCAAAGATTTATCAATCTATCCGAGGAAATGAGAAAAGGACCCGATCTGGTTACACCGGGCCTCTTGTCCTGCCAGGGTTGCGGCACAGCACTGGCCATGAAGTTGGCCCTCAAAGGGCTAGGAGAAAGGACCGTTGTGGTAATTCCGGCGTGTTGTTGGAGCATCATAATAGGGACGTATCCCCATTCCACCTTGAATGTTCCGGTGGTGCACGTTCCCTTTGAGACTGCAGCAGTGGCAGCTTCTGGTGTGAGAGCGGGATTGGATGTAAGAGGGGAAGAGGATGTTACCGTAATGGCCTGGGCAGGTGATGGAGGCACCTTCGACATTGGGCTGCAGTCTTTATCTGGCGCTGCTGAAAGGAACGAGGACATCTTGTATGTGTGCTATGATAACGAGGCCTATATGAATACGGGTATACAAAGATCAAGTGCCACACCTGTTGGAGCGTGGACCACAACCACTCCTGGCGGATCCCTCAAGCAAGAGCCCAAAAAGGACATGGAAGGCATAATGTTGGCCCATGGAATCCCATACGTGGCTACCGCCTCTGTCGCCTATCCTGATGATTTTTTCGAAAAATTCAAAAAGGCAAAGGGCATAAAAGGCACTAGATTTATCCATATCCTGTCCCCATGTCCGCCGGGGTGGAGAATAGATTCAGCAAAATCCATCCAAGTAACACGTATGGCTACCCAGTGCTGCATTTTCCCCTTGTATGAGGTAGAGGCCGGCATTACAAGGGTGACCGTGAGGCCTGAGGAGGTGATTCCTGTTTCACGGTATCTCCGGTCTCAGGGCCGGTTTCGTGAAATGGGTGAGGACACGATGGAACTGGTACAGGTGCTTACCGAGCAAAGATGGAACAGTCTATTGGAAAGGGAAACAAGTACAAAATAGCACCTTCGTGGAGGGAACATGGATCCCTCGTTCTACTACATGCAGCATAGATAAATTACCTTGGGAAACTGCCATTCTCATCTCAAGTCCTTTTTCTTGACCCCAAGTCTTGTCCCCGTGTATATCCATCCTAAGAAAAGATGTTTTTGGATCAACAAGAGGGGATTTCGTGAAAGCCCAACGCATCCTAGAGTTTTTTAAGTCAGATGTGTGGCGCATCCAAGAAAACGAGCTGCCTAGAATAAAGGCTCTTTTGTTACGCCTTGTCAGGATTGTGCTCCTTTCGTTCCGCGGCATACTTGAAGACAAGTGCCAGCTTAGAGCCTCGGCCCTTACCTTTTATTCAGTATTGTCCCTTGTTCCGGTTTTGGCAATGCTCTTCGGAATAGCCAAGGGATTTGGGGTAGAAAAGTTGCTTCAGAAGCAGCTTGTCCAGAATCTGGAAGCACAGCAGCAGGTCATAACAAGGGTAATCAATTTTGCAACAACTTTGCTGGAGAATACCCGGGGTGGGCTGATGGTTGGTGCAGGCCTTCTATTTCTTTTTTGGACAACGCTGAATGTTCTGTCAAACATTGAAGATGCATTTAATGAAATATGGGGTGTCAAGAGGGCCAGGACAATAACCAGGAAGGTGATTGACTACCTCGCTTTGACCCTGATAGGTCCCTTTTTAGTGGTTTTATCAGCCACTCTTACAATGATGGTAACGGGTGAGATCAAGGGTCTCGTACACCGATTCGCTATCCTTGATGCGGTAGGCCCTGCGGTAATGCTTCCGCTAAAGCTGGCCCCTTATGCTGTGTTATGGATTCTTTTTATCTTTATTTACAGCTTCATGCCCAACACTAAGGTAAGGACCGGTTCTGCAATTTTGGGGGGTATTATTGCCGGCACTCTTTTTCAGATATTTCAATGGGTGTATATAAGTTTTCAAATCGGCGTTGCGCGCTACAATGCCATTTACGGTAGCTTTGCTGCGCTTCCACTTTTTCTTATTTGGTTAAATTGGAGTTGGCTTATCGTACTTTACGGGGCCGAGGTTTCCTTCGCACATCAAAACGTTAGAGCCTTTGAGCTTGAAAAAGACTGGTCGAAGGTGAGTTTTTATCGCAAAAAGGTGCTTGCGATAGCCATAGTCCACCACTTGATAGGGCTGTTTGCCAAGGGGGGTGGAAAGAGCGATGAGATGGGAATATCAAGGTCCTTGGGTGTTCCCCTGCGGCCCGTAATGGACATCCTGTCAGATCTTGTCAGGGCGGGGGTGGTCTCCCGTGTAACCCTGGAAAAGGAGAAGGGGGAATATTATCAACCCGGGATGGATCCTGACACTATTACAATAAAAAGGATCATGGATGCCATGGAGCACAGTGGCACTGAGAAAATTCCCGTTGAAACATCGCCTGTAATCCAAAGAATAGAGGAAGCCCTAAGAGATATTGAAAAGTCTATTGATTCGTCATCTGCCAATCTGAAGCTGAAGGATATTTGACGAAATAAGGAATACGTGCTAGCAATATAGTTTTTTGAATATTTTGAGAATTTTTCCGGATAGATCCTTGGTAGACCATATAAAGCAAATTTCGGCGCATAGTCTAATGTACCGTACTATGGAATGGATAAGACAGATTGGCGCATACACTTTAGAGTCAATAAGGCGAATGGGCCTGATGGGGCTCTTTTTATTAAACGGGTTTCTTTATTGTGTGGTCCCCCCTATAAAATTTGGTCGAATTGTAAAGCAAATCCATTTCATCGGTTTGCAGTCAATGGTGGTTATTCTCCTTACTGGATTGTTTGCAGGGATGGTTCTGGGTTTCCAGGGGTATTACAGCCTGAGCAGGTTTGGGTCTGATGCGTTCCTAGGCCCTATGGTAGGCCTTGCCCTTATAAAGGAACTGGGGCCTGTCTTGTCCGCGTTAATGGTGACGGGAAGGGCGGGATCTGCAGTGGCAGCCGAGATAGGAATCATGAGGATAAGCGAGCAAATTGATGCACTTGACCTGATGGGTCTTAATCCTTATCGGTATCTAATTGCACCCAATATCCTGGCTGCCATGATATCCATGCCACTGCTGACCGCTATCTTTGATGTGGTAGGCATTTTTGGTGGATATCTCATTGGAGTGAAGCTGCTCGGGGTGAGTTCGGGGGTCTACTTTGGAGAGATGAGCCATTATGTTGAAATGGCCGATGTACTTGAAGGGATATATAAATCCTTGAGCTTTGGTGTAATCATCTCGTGGGTATGCACCTTCAAAGGCTATTACACTGGTATTTTGACGGGTTTTGGCGCTGAAGGGGTGAGTAAGGCTACAACCCAGGCGGTGGTAACGTCTTCAGTGCTCATCCTGGTGTGGGATTATTTCATGACTTCTGCACTCTTTTAGTGATAGTGAGGACAAACCGGGGACCCAACCGAAGGTTGGGGAGTCCGAATGAAATGAGGACAAACCGGGGACCCAACCGAAGGTTGCCTGCCCGCTGGTCAGGCGGGCCTGCTGAAGTATCGGCGCAGGCAGGGTTGGGGAGTCCAGGTGAAACGAGGACGATGATTAAGGTCGAAAATCTCTGCAAGTCCTTTGATGGTCATACAGTGCTTGATGGCATTTCCTTTGAAATTTCCAAAGGGGAGGTGGTTGCCCTTATTGGTGGAAGTGGGGGAGGAAAAAGCGTATTACTAAAGCATGTGGCAGGGTTAATGCAACCAGACAGCGGCAGAGTAGTAATTGATGGGGCGGACTTGAGGAACATAAAACGCGAGGAATTACGACGCTTGAGAGACCGCCTCGGGTTCTTGTTCCAGGGAGGTGCCCTTTTTGACTCAATGACGGTATATGAAAATGTGGCTTTTCCTTTAAGAGAAAAGAGCAAAATGAAGGAGCAAGAGATTCGCTCCAGGGTACTAAAAGAACTGGAATCTGTTGGTCTAAAAGGGGCAGAAGACAAATACCCCTCCCAGATTAGTGGAGGAATGGTCAAACGTGCTGCCCTAGCACGGGCCTTGGTACTGGATCCGGAGATCATGTTGTTTGATGAGCCTACCACGGGCCTAGACCCGGTAATTGGGCAGGCAATATTAGAGCTTATTGATTCGTGTCACAAGAATATATCATTTACGGGGATAGTGGTAACCCACGAAATTCCCAGGATTTTTCGATTCGTGGACCGAGTATTGATGATATACGAGGGTAAACTGAGGGTAGACGCTTCCCCTGATGGACTAATGCGGTCAGATGACCCGGTGGTAAGGACATTTCTGGGTGAATAAAAGACCATGTTTATTAGTAAGGCGTAATAATATCCAGTGAGGTATGAACATGAGGCGATTTGATATTGAAATTGCTGTTGGACTATTTGTATTGGCGGGTATCCTGTGTCTTGCGTATCTATCCGTCAAATTAGGGAAGATGGAAATGATTAGAGGAGGCGGGTACCAAATAGAGGCCATATTCTCAAATAGCGGTGGCTTGAAAAACGGTGCCTCGGTTGTAATATCAGGAGTAGAAGTGGGTAGAGTAAAAAGTATTGGCCTTGACACGGACTATCAAGCAGAGGTGGTCATGGTCTTACCCCAGAATATAAAAATTCAAGAAGATGCCATCGCTTCGATCAAGACAAAAGGACTCATTGGAGAAAAATATGTAGAGATTACGCCAGGGGCATCTGATATTGTATTAAAGGCGGGCGACCGCATAAGGGACACCCAGCCGGCTGTGGACCTGGAGCAGTTAATTTCTAGTTTCGTGTTCGGCAAGCTGTAAAGGAGATTGGGGACACCGCTTATTGGAAAGGACATTGCCGAGCAGGAAGGAACATCTTGATTAAGGGAATTCGGGAGGACGCCCATGAAAAAATATTCTGTCTTGATTGGTATTGCGGTTGTGGTCATAGGACTTTTTTGGGCCTATCTGGTGTATGCAGGTGAACCCATTGAGCAAATCAAAAAGACCACAGACAAGATTATTGATATAGTGAAGGACCCTGCTCTAAAGGCGCCGGAAAAAGAACCTGAGAGGCGCAAATTAATCCGTGCGGCCGTTGATGAGATATTCGATTGGGACGAAATGGCCAAGCGCACCCTGGGGCGGCACTGGAGAAAGAGGACTGAAGAAGAGAAAAAACAGTTCATATATCTGTTTGGAAAGCTTCTGGAACGAACATACCTTGACAAGGTGGAGGGGTATTCAGGTGAGAAGGTGATATATGTGGGGGATAGGGTCGAGGGTAACTATGCGCTAGTAAAAGTAAAAATTAATACCAAGCAGGAGACAGAGATAAGGGTATTGTACAGGATGCGAAAAAAGGATCGAAAGTGGATGGTATATGACATATCCATCGAAGGAGTGAGCCTGATTAATAACTACCGTACACAATTCAATAACATTCTTGTTCGCTCCTCCTATAAGAAGTTGATAGAGAAGCTCAAGGCGAAGGTTGGACAATAGCGAAGCATAACACTTGATGCTGAATCGGGGGATCGGATGCTGAGAAATGGTGATAGTGCGTTGGCGACATTGTAAAATTGCGGTGGCAGTCTTATTAATGGGATTGGTGGGGGCCATTTTTTTCAAGCCCTGTTGGGCTGAAGATGGGACCGGCGCCTTTTGCCTAATTCCTGATGGCTTGGATCTGTCTAACCCTACTTGTGGTCCTGAATCTCCCATTGTGCTTGCACAGGCCGAAACTAAAACCAGCTCAGACTTTGAATCAGATTCTGGTTGGGGGGATGAATCCGTTGTGCCAGCTGAAATGGAGGAAGAGAAGGTCCGGGGCATATCCGATCCCCTGGAGCCCATAAACCGTATTTTTTTCGCATTCAACGATAAGCTATATTTTTGGCTTCTAAAACCCGTGGCCAAGGGATACAGCAAGGTGGTCCCAGAACCAGCAAGAGTGGGGGTCAGAAATTTTTTTTCCAATCTTTTAACACCAATTCGTCTTGTGAACTGCCTATTGCAGGGCAAATTCAAATCTGCAGGGACTGAGACCCTTAGATTCATAATAAATTCCACGGTGGGATTCTTGGGATTTCAGGATGTGGCCAAGCAGGAAGGTCACTTGGAAAGACAGGAAGAAGATTTAGGGCAGAGTTTAGGGGTGTATGGTCTAGGACCAGGGATTTACATCAATTGGCCTATATTTGGCCCTTCCAGTTTTCGAGATACCGTGGGAATGTTTGGGGATTTTTTTCTGGACCCAATAAACTATGCAGTTACCCGGACCAAGTACAATATGGCGGTCAAGGGTTATGACAAAGTCAATAAGACCTCTCTGACCCTTGGTGATTACGAGTCCTTGAAAAAGGCTGCCCTTGATCCCTATGTTGCTGTGCGCGACGCGTACTTTCAATACAGGAGAAATCTAATCAAAAAGTAATTACATCCAGCTAAGAATTTTTTGGAAAATATTTGATTATTTGCCTGGAAAGGCGTATTATTAAAAATTAAAGCAGCGGCTAATATTAGAAGTTCTTTTAAATCCCATCTTAACAGCCTTGAGGGGGAGAGGGGATAGACCTTCCAGAAACTGTTGAATTTCTATCTTTTCCACTTGAAGAGAATGCTTGCCTATTTTGTAGCTTTTTCCTCTCCGTTGTTAAGACCTTTCCCATTAGGGTAGATCCCACTGAAGCGCCAATATCATAAGGGTGGTGCGTGACGTGGGCGAACCATAGGACCATATTCATGAAAAGGAGGAAAATATGATCGAGGCAAAAAGCGGTGATACTGTAAAGGTGCACTATACCGGAAAATTGGAAGACGGAACTGTATTTGATAGTTCTAGGGACAGGGCGCCACTGGAGTTTACCTTAGGTGACGGCGAGGTTATCGAAGGATTCGAGAAAGGTATAGTTGGAATGGCTGTGGGTACAACTAAGACCCTTTCAATTCCACCCGAAGAGGCATACGGCCAGAGGCGTGAGGATCTTGTTTTGTTTGTTAATAAAAGCGAATTTCCAGAGCATATCAATCCCTCCGTTGGGCAGCAACTTCAGGTCAGGCAACCAAATGGTGCAATCATCGATCTGGTGATAACCGAAATGAATGAAGATACTATCACACTTGATGCGAACCATCCGCTCGCTGGACAAACATTGATTTTTGATGTTGAGCTTATGGAGATAGTTCAATAGACAGCATAGCCCGGATTTTTGATTATGTCCAAATGGGTCACTATGGAAGGTTCAGAAAGAGTATAAAATAATGAAAAAGATCTACATCGGAAATCTTCCGTTCCGAACCTCTGAGGCTCAACTCCATGATCTGTTTTCACAATATGGCAAAGTTCACTCCCTAAAGCTGGTGACTGACTATGTTACGGGCAGGTCAAGGGGATTTGGATTTGTGGAAATGGAATCTCAAGGGGCCGAAAAGGCCATCGCCGGTCTTAATGGAAGTGAATTGGACGGACGCACTTTGAAGGTTGATATCGCAAAGGAACGTCGATCTCAATCTCAATATCGGAACCGGCACTGGTAAGATGTACAAGAATGCCAAAAGGCAAGGAAGGCCTAGAACTCAATACCTTTTCTTGCCTTTATCCCCTTGTGGAAAGGATGCTTGACCTCCTGCATTTCAATGACAGTCGTTGCCATCTTGATCACATCCGGGTGAGCATTCCTGCCAGTCAAAAGCAAATTTACCCCTGGGGGCCTATCCCTTAGAGCACGAGCTACCTCTGTAGCTTCCAGGAGGTTGTAGCTTGTTGCAATATTTATTTCGTCCAGAATAATTAGTCTGTATTTCCCTGAAGCCAATTGCATTTTAAACTCCTCCCATGCTTGTCTTGCAGCGTCAATGTGCTTGTCTTTCTCGTGATCGGCCGTCCCATATATGAAACCCTTCCCCATTGTCTTTACTACAAAATGGGGGAGCTGGCTGGCAGCGATTATCTCGCCATAGCGCATAGGAGACTTGATGAATTGCAACATGAGGCATGGGAGGCCAGAACATGAGGTGAGGAAGGCTTTGCCCAAGGCATATGTGGTCTTGCCCTTTCCATTACCTGTTATTATCTCTGCCTGTGAAGCTCTTGGAAGGTTTTCGATAAGGTCGCCCTTAATGGGTTGAACATCCATATTCGTGACAAGATCCGCGATGCTAAGCACAGATTTTGGAAGATATTTACCCGATAAAATGAGTTCTGATTGAGGTCCCTTGTTTTGGCAAATTTCTATCAAATCTTGTTCTGATACAATTCCTGAGGCCAAAACCACATCTACATCCAATAGTACAACCAGGTCGTAAAGGCCCTGCACCACGGTTTTCCTAACCTGTGATAGTGCAGCGCCGTGCCCTGATTCCGTATGCCTAATTTTTGACCGGTTGGCGCACACGTCAATCAATGCAGAATGAAGATACTGAGGGAAGTAGCTTGTGGCTTGGTTGTATGCCTGAACGGTTCCTTGGTTCGAGAACCTGAAGATTACACTTCTTAGCCCCCTGCCGGCTGCCCTAAGACATAACCCTATAGGGGCGAAGTTAAATTCATTAGAGGGGGTGGTATAAGCCTGTATTAGACCTTTCTTCAACATAGCAGCTGACCCTGTTCTTGTGAGTTTCTTTTTGTGTCGAGGATGACACGGATAGAAGAAATGCAGATGAAGCGTGATAAGTCAAGGAAGAAATATTTACCTCCTGACTCTGCACAACTCGTTTTACTTTGCACGTTGCTCAAAAATACTTGAGTCTTTGTCTACCTCGGATTATTCTCTTAGCTTTAAGGATTTTTGTCTTAAGGCAGCAGAGCTGTCCGGGGGCCTGTTGGCTGACATACCAAGGGTGTTGAGAAAGATAGCCAAGAAAAGGGAAGAGCGGCTTAGCTAAGACTGGCCAGGAGCGTAACTTTAAGCTCGCAACCGCACTGAGAGGTTTTCCAGGCGGGAGCGAGCTTTTTTGGTTGTTGAATTTGATCTGGACCACTTGATCAGGGTATGGTATTTGATTAAGAACTCTTTCTCTAAGAACTTGGAAAAGTTATTAAAGGAAGCTTCTGTTATATCTCCGAGTAGCCCAGTAAAGACGAAAGCTGTGTAAAGGAGGAGGACTGATGTCAGGACAACAGGGGATGGATACGGAAACATTGAATATGGTCTTGGATACCATAGATAAGCTTGAACGGGATAGGCTGACGTTGGAGACAAAATTGGAGATGGATCGCACGGGAGAGTTCCCCGAAGAATTAATTCGATTTATGCTAGGCCCAGATATGGCACTTCATCTCATTTTTATACCGGCTGAATACGGTGGACTCGGGGCAGGGGCAAAGGAGATTGCCATTGTCTCCGAGAGGATGGCGAAGGCAGATCTGGGTGTAGCCACATCCTTTTTGGCCATCTGCCTCGGTATGGATCCCATAAGGGTTGGCGGAACACCGGAGCAAAAGGAAAAATATATTGGGAGAATTGCCGAAGAGGGACTCATTGTGGCCTATGGGGTCACGGAGCCAAATGCAGGTTCCAATGTTCAGGCGTTAAAGACACGGGCTGACCCTGTTATGGAAGAGGGAAAAATAACAGGCTATAAGCTCAATGGCCAAAAGCAATTCATCACGAACGGTGGGGTGGCAGATCTTTACACCATTCTTGCCAATACGCCAAAAGGACCCTCATTTTTCATTGTTGAAAGGGGCTGGAAGGGTCTTGTGCCCGGTAAACACGAAGACAAACACGGGATACGCGCCTCTGATACGTGCCCGCTATCACTTGAAGACCTGTTTGTACCTGCCGAAAACCTCATTGGAGGTGAAGAAGGTCAGGGTTTGAAGCAGGCCAACAAGGTTTTTGGCTACACAAGGTTGATGGTTGCCACCTTTGGACTGGGTGGAGGAATGGCGTCTCTGGAAAGAGCAATTAGATATTCGAGAGAGAGGGTTCAGTTCGGCACCACATTGGCTGAAAAACAAGGATATACGCATAAGCTTTTAGTTCCACATGCGGTCCAACTTGAAGCTGCCAGGGCTTATATAGAATATGTAGCAGATTGTCTGGACAGTGGAGAAGAAAGTAGGGAGGTAGAGGGATCAATTGCCAAGTACTTCGCCACGGAGGCAGGCGATGCAATGGCCAATGATGGTATCCAGGCCTTCGGCGGGTATGGCTACATGAGGGAGTACGAAGTTGAGAAAATCAAGAGAGATGTTAAGATCCTGCCCATTTACGAAGGGACAAGCGAAATTCAGAGAAATATTATATCAATGTTCAGAATGCGGGAAACTGTAAGATCAAAGGGAGGGTATTACACTGAAATGGCCGAGAGCGCTGCAAATCTGCCGGAGGACTGCGGCGGTCCTTTACTTTCTAAGGCCATCAGAGCAATGAATGACGTAATTTTGGCCTCTCGCAAGGCCAAACTGACCAAGAATCAATTTGTCATGTTTCTGTTAGCTGACATGATGACATGGTGCGAAGTAGCTGAGGCACTTTCTCGCAAGGCCTCCTCATACGAAGGAGGCCAGGCAAGGAGTTGCGATTTTGTGCAGGCTGCAGCTAGACTATTTGCCCGTGAAGCGGCTGAAAAAGTTTACACAAATGGGTTTAAGGTAGCCTTTGGTTGCGGGGCAGAATTACACGAACTGGGTTCGGTGCTATCTGATATAAATTTGGCAGCGGCTTCTGTGGGAACTTTAGAGGATATGAATCTGATTGCATCGGAGCTGGTGGCATAACGATTTGGCATTAACAAGGGAAAAAAATATCAGGCCGAGGAAAGGCTTTTACGAGAAGCCTCGTGTTGATTCGTCACTTAAGCCGCTTCTCAAAAAGATCGGTGTTCCTGAGGAACGGCCATTTGAGCCTGACCCCTTTCAAAAAGAAGCGGTAGAATTGTGCCGTTCTTACGATGTCCTTGTAAGTGCGCCTACCGGAGCTGGGAAGACCTGGATAGCAGTACAGGCCATTCATGACATGCTGGGTCAGGGTAAACGAGTATGGTATGCCTCACCCCTGAAGGCCCTATCAAATTCCATTTACCAGGAATTCTGCCATGAGTTCGGAAACTCCTACTGCGGCATCATCACAGGAGACCGAAAGGAAAACCCTGATGCTTCTGTAATTGTAGGCACAACGGAAATATTACGGAACCAACTTTACGATTCGATGCACGAAGGTGTTAGCATCGCCACCGACATGGTGGTAATGGACGAAGCGCATTATCTTAGCGACCCAGACCGTGGAGTGGTATGGGAAGAGGTGCTCATATACCTTCCTTCAAGAGTCAGGTTGTTGATGCTATCAGCCACCATATCTAATGCAGAAGAAATAGCAGCGTGGCTTGAGCAGATACGGGGAAAGCCTGCAAGAGTGGTCCGTGCCCACGAAAGGCCAGTACCGCTTGAGATGCTTTTCCTATTTCCCGACGGGCTTCTAACACCCCTGGCCGGCAAGAGAGGCCTGAATCCGAAGGTAAGGAAATTTATTGCCTCTGGGCCTAACAAGTGGCGAAGAGGCGCCCGGAGGATAAACTTTGGCACCATAGTCGAGATTCTTAGAGAGTTTGATCTCTTGCCCGCCATTTTCTTCTTGAAGTCGAGGATGGAATGCGACAGGGCCCTGCTGCTTTGTCCCCCTGCGCCCAACAAGGAGGACATTAAGGAGAAGTTGCGCAATGAGGTGCGTTCATTCTTAAGAAGCTATCCTCACCTGGAAAGACACAGACAAATAAAGTGCCTGCTAGATTCCCTAGTGGCTTCTCACCACGGAGGGCAATTGCCTTACTGGAAGGTGCTCATCGAGAAAATGATGAATAAAGGCTATCTGGAGGCAATTTTTTCAACCTCCACTGTAGCCGCGGGCGTAAATTTTCCTGCTAGGACCGTGGTGCTTGTACAAAGTGATAGGTATAATGGAAGAGAGTTCATAGAGCTCAGCGCCACCGATCTTCACCAGATGATCGGGCGGGCAGGCAGAAGGGGAAAAGATCAAATAGGATTTGCTTTGGTTGTGCCAGGGTTACACCAAGACCCTCAATTGATATATGAGCTAAGAGACTCGGAGCCGGAACCGATAAACAGCCAGATTCGCATCAATTTTTCAATGGTTCTGAACCTATTGCTTTCCCATAGGCCTGTGGAGATAAAGTCGCTCCTCGAACTTTCCTTTGCCACATTTCAACAAAGGCGCTATGGATCTTATCTGAAAGAACAATGGGAGTCTCTGATAGAGCAATTGAAGAATATTTTGCCTCAAGGCAAATGCGACACTGCCGATCCCTATGAGATCCTGGAAAACATCCAGAAAAGATCTGATATGATACGAGAGGCAAAGCGACTTGATCAAAGTCTACAATACGAGAGAACCGCCCAGAGACTGCGCCCCTTGCTCACGCCAGGGCGCCTGTTATTGCATAAGAATGGGAACGTGTACGCTCTGTTTGACACGCATATTGAGGATGGACGTTTCATTTGTTTGGCTTACAACGTCGGGAAGGGCAAACCCATCAGGAAGAAGAGGTTAAGGTTAAGGAGGGTAGACATAAATCAAATAAAGGGAGTTTTCGACCACAGGGTAGAGATTTCCACGGAAATTTCTTCAGAAACACTGAGAGAACTATTTGAAAGCATTGACCATAGGGCCTTGCGTCTTTTAGAGACGGATCAAGACCCTGGCGCTGATATTTCAGAGCCCGAAAACAGAGAGGAGATCGGCAAGAAGCTCTCAGAGTTACCTTGTGAGGGATGCGAACACTACCGGACATGTCATCATGTAAGAAAAGGCCCTCTTAGGAGGCTGCTGAGGGAATTCAGCGCCCTAGCCATAGAGCTTGATCGCATAGAGGGCGGTTTATGGCTTAGCTTTAAGAGGCATTTGAGGTTTTTGAAAGAAACAGGGTTTGTGGACGAAAATGAGGAACTTACCCCCGATGGTGTATGGGCGTCAAAACTGAGGCTTGATCAACCTCTCTTGATTGCTGAGGCGATACGAAAGGAGGCATTTGCAGGCCTTTCGCCCGAACTTCTTGCCGCTGCCATAGCCCCATTTGTGTGGGATAGGGTGCAGGAAATTGAAATACGAGTTTACCAGGGACTTGATCTTTCCGTAGTAGAAAAGGTATTTGGAAGGGTCATGGATTCCATATCAACGATGAGATCTCTGAAAACGAGCAGGGGTTTTGATAGCCCCCCTTTGCTTTTCTGGCCTGCTGCGGCCCTTTATCTTTGGTCCAAGGGTGTCACCTGGGATCAGCTCTTGTCTTTCGTCACCGTGGATGAAGGGGATCTGGCCTCCCTGGTAATGCGAACGGCAGATCACCTAAGGCAAGTAGGTAGCCTACAGGAGACCCATCCGGATCTGGCCGAGACCGCACTGGCTTCAATAGAAATGATCCTACGAGAGCCGGTGTATATAATTTGATTCTGTTAACCAGGACACAGAGTCCAGCACCTTTATCTCTTAGAGAGCTCCCTGTCCTTGCCCCAATTAAGGCAAGTCGGTCAGAAATCGTTCTACCTTGGCCTTTTTTTTCAGTCCTTCGGTGTATTGCCTGACCTCGCTTTGGAGCCTTTGATCTACGAGATAATTCTTAAGGCGGTCCTTTATCTCTGCAAATTTCATAATGGTATCAGGTCGCTTCTCAGTTACCTTGATAAGATGGTAGCCGAAGACGGTCTCCACCACATCGCTGACCTGCCCCACATTCAAGGCAAATGCTGCATCCTCGAAGGGCTTTACCATTTGCCCCTTTGAAAAAAAGCCAAGGTCTCCCCCCCTCTTTGCGCTCGGGCCGTCCGAGTATTTCTTTGCCAGGTCTCCAAAGTCCTCCCCACTCCTTATTTTCTCCTTAATTTCATTAATTTCCTTGAGTGCCTTTTCCTTTTCTTCCTTTGTGGGGTTGGCGCTGAGCTTAACAAGGATGTGGCTAGCCCTGATTTGTGCTGGCCTCCGAAACAGGTCTGGATGGCTGTCATAGTAATCCTTTACTTCCTTATCAGTGATTTTTATCTTTGATTTCAACTCTTGATCAATGAATCTCTCTATGGCAATGGCCCGCTTCAATTGCGACCTTACTCCAGACTCGGTGTAGTTGGCCCTTTGAAGGGCCTGTTTGAAGGTGTCATCGTTTGCGTATTGTTTTTTTACTGCCTGGAATTGTTTTTCCACCTCTGCCTCATCCACTGTAATGCCACGTTTCTGGCTTTCCTGGTAAAGCAACTCGCGATTTATGAGGCTTTCTAGGAGGTTTTTCTTAAGTTCCATTTTTTGAAGAGGATTCAACGTTCTCCCCGAGGCCTTGAAACGATTCTCAAGACTTGCAAGTTCTCTTTCATATTTGTCTTTGCTGATCTTTTTCCCATTAACCATGGCAACATAGTCACGAATCACCTTGTCTTGTGCAGCATGGCCCATATTGACCCACAAGGAAATAAGGGCAAATAGGATGAAAGTGACCGTTACTACCAGCTTTACGTGTTTAGGCATACTTACCTCCTATATTTTTTGCCAGTTTAGAACATTAGGCTTGAGACATAAAGGGATTTTTCCCCTGATTCGCATTTTTTCCTACACCATTAGTTCAGAAATAGAGTGCAAGCTAGTTTCCATCCATAAATGGCCTTTTTGCGCAATCTCTGCGTCAATCTGCGGGATTCCTTGTGCGGCGTACTAGATGTACGCCTCCGCGTAATCCCTTGATTTCCTTGATCTTGCACAAAAATTCTCATTTATGGACTGGAAACTTACTAGTGCCCAAAATCTATTTATGGATGGGCACAAGCTAATATTATCGGTTTTAGTTGACGATGAAACAATCGATTGCTAGACCTTTATAAGGGACAATTCAGATACATCCTTTTCGGGGCTCTGGATGACTTGAAGTAGTTGCCAGGTACCGGCAGATAACCTTAGACAAGTACATAGAAGCATGAAAACAGGTCCAAAGAAAGTGGAGGTTGTTGGCTACTCAGGATACAAGGCGAACGAGAGGCCCTTGTATTTTTGGCTTGAAGGGCAAAGGAAGGAGATTGTGAACATCATAGATAGATGGTACGGCGTGGAACATGATTATTTCAAGGTGGCAGCGGACGATGGCAAGGTATATTTGCTAAAGTGGAATAGGTTTCTGGACGTCTGGCTAATGGTAAGGGTCTTCGACCGACTGGGTAAGCATTGAGCTTAGGTGCGGCCTCCCACGGGGGAGAGAAATCTCGTGGCTATTTACTGCTATGCCGTGGTCTTTTGGGGTATCTGCTCTGGCTGAGAAGCATATATCCACTTGTAGCTAATTGGCCTACAGTTAAGTGAGCTGATTTTTGGATGGAGAAACTCATCGCGTAATCTCAGCCAGCTATAAGCGGGTTTGAGCTTTCGCAATTTTCCGTCCTCAGGTGGCTTGGAATGGACAGTGTGTCTATAGGTGGCTTCCGTAATTCCCACGAAATAGTCCTCAGCCTGGTATAAGTATCTATTTTTGAAGCCCTCTTTGCTCATACCCTCCCTTTCTGCAAGGGCGACAATTTCCTCGTCATTTAGTTGGATCAAGAAAAACTTTGACACTCCCCTTTCAGAATACTTATACAAGGACCGCGACTCAGAGCTAGAAACAAATACCGTGAAAATACAATCCAATCGACGCAGAAGCTGAGCCGCGATAAGACCTGCGGTCCTTCTTCCCCCAACACTGTGATGACATCCATAGTATTCGAACAGTTTATTTTGGAGGGTTCTGGCAACCTTATCCCCATGCTCGTATAGATTGTCCCTGATATACCTTAGGTACTTGGCCAAATCCTCCGCAGCATCGGCAATGGGCCAATCAATTTTCACATGAAAGTGGGTTAAAGAATAGCGATTTTTCTTCTTGATAGTTGGGTCTTGCTGTATGAGCAGGGCATAATCAACGTTTAGCAGTTGCTCTAGAAGGTCAAAAAATCGAGGGCTTTCAAAATATCTCAGGTTAAGATTGAACCGCTCTGATAATGAAAAATTAGCTAAGTACTCTAAATTTTTTTTAATTACAGCATTTTCGGGGAAAAATCTAATGTAATTCTTTAGTTCTGGGCTTATGGTGCCTTCACAAAAGATGACGATAAAAGTATTGAAGAGCGCTGATTCCTTTTCCATTTTCTTGGATGAAGGCTTGAGCTCGCTCCTGTCAAGAAAGCTGTATTCAACACCTGCCTTTAGGTAATTGTAAAATGAGTCCACCAGCGAAACCTTTATAAGGCGCATTTCCAGGTTGTCTCTAAGAACCTCGTACAGGGACCGCCTGAGTTTTTCAAAGTAAGAAAGCCGCTCTCTATACTTCCACATCTTCTTCTCCAGGCAGATTCAAGCTTGTATGGAACAAAGGCCATAACGGCATTGCCAATCACCTGACTACTCAAAATATTAACTGAAATGCCCGTTAAGTGTCAATAAAAAAGAGAGGTTTTGCTAAATTGAGGTAAATTTGACGCCAGGTAGTATTTTATTCTAAAGGACGTCACGGCAGTGTGGACTGTTACGAGAAGGTGCGGGGAGGCTGATAACTGGGGGTCGATCGAAAGTGCTTGACATATGGGAGACTTGGCTTATAGTAAATTCTTTATTTACTGTCCATCCATAAATTCCCTCTCCCTTGAGGCCTGCCTGCCGGCAGGCAGGGAGAGGGGTATAGAGTTTATGGATGGAAACCAACTAACTATGGGTAATATTTTAAATGATAATTGATCTTTCACAGATTCAACATGAACCGAAGACCTTTTACCTATGGCTTCCGGAGGAATGGTGGGAGCAGGATGTCCCCGGAGACCAGATTCAAGGGCTATATCAGCCTGTGGATGCATGTCTTACTATTGCGAGGCTAGGGAAACGATTTATGGTCAGAGGGAATCTGAGAACGGTTCTGATGCTTCAATGTGACAGGTGTATGGAACTATTTGGAAGAGAGTTGGAGGGCGAGTTTCATCTATTCTTGGAGCCTGTGCAGAAAAGGCAAGATGAGGAAGAGGAGGTGGAGCTAGCCGGTGAAGAAATGGGTATAGACCTGATACCAGGAGAAGAAGTTGAGCTTGAGCAGATCATAAAAGAACAAATTTATCTTTCGATTCCCATGAAAACCTTGTGCAAAGACGACTGTCTGGGACTTTGTCCGGTCTGTGGGGCAAATCGGAACATAAAGAAGTGCTCGTGCCACCTAACACAAGGGCATCCGGCATTTCAGGAGCTGAGAAAACTTTTATAAGGAGAGTTAGTTCGAAAAATGGCTGTACCTAAGAAAAAGAAATCCAAATCCAAGAGAGATATGAGAAGGGCTCATGATCACTTAAAGATGCCTAATGTTTCATATTGTCCACAGTGCCATGAGCCAATTTTGCCGCACCGTGTTTGCCCGGAATGTGGGTATTACAAGGGAAGGGCCATAATCAGCACCGAAGAGAGTTGATATGTTTGTGGCCGTGGACGCCATGGGCGGAGACTTTGCTCCGGATATGGTTGTTCAGGGTGCTGTTGAGGCCGTCACGGAGTTCGGGATCTCTGTCATTCTTGTGGGAGACGAAGCTCGTCTCAAGGGTATACTTGGGCAAAAACGGATTAAGGACCGAATACTTACGGCCCATAGCGAGCAAGTAATAGAAATGGATGAGCCGCCTTTAAAGGCGGTTAGGAAGAAACAAAGGGCCTCCATTAGGGTGGCCTTTGATTTAGTTAGAGATGGAAAAGCCCAGGCTGTTGTCAGTGCAGGCAATTCAGGGGCTACAGTTGCCGCTGGTATGCTTATTCTTGGCAAGCTAAGGGGTGTTGACAGACCGGCCATAGCAGGCGTCTTTCCAAGGGACAGAGGTCCAGCGGTGCTGATTGATGTTGGGGCGAATGTGGATTGCAGGCCTTCCCATTTGTTTCAATTCGGAATAATGGCTAAGGCATTTGCTAGCTCGTGCCTTGGAATAGAGGACCCTAGAATCGGGCTCTTAAATATCGGGGAGGAAGGGACAAAGGGGAACGAACAGGTAAGGCAGGCAAGGGAGTTATTTGAAAAGAGCAAGTTGAATTTTATAGGAAATGTGGAAGGAAGGGGTATCTTTGAAGGGGATGTGCAGATAATCGTCTGCGATGGGTTTGTGGGCAACGTGGTACTTAAGCTGAGCGAGGGAATGGCTGAAACTGTGAAACGGACTCTGCAAGGCGACTTGCGGTCCTCTTTTGTGGGGCGGGTTGCCAGCGCGCTTGCTAAAAAGCCCTTGGCTAGTTTCGAGGATAAGCTTGATTACGAAATTTATGGTGGAGCACCATTATTAGGGATCAATGGCGTGAGTGTGATCTGCCACGGGGATTCTAGCCCGAGGGCTATAAAGAACGCAATAAAACTTGCATCAGAATACGCAAACAAGAGACTGGTAGAGAAAATGTCTGCCGAATTAGAGAGATTGATCTCATAGGGGAGAAATTATGGACGAGAGAGTCTCAAGGGTGGTAGTTGTTACCGGAGGGTCAAGGGGTATAGGACGGAGCGTGGCCTTGAAATTTGCTGAGGAAAATGCCACCGTAGTATTGGTCCACTATGATCCAGATGAGTCAGCAGCGAATGAAACTCTCAGTATGTTGGATAGCAAGGGCATAACCGCTGAAAGTTACAAAGTCGATGTCTCGGCGTATGGAGCGGTGGAAGAGCTTTTCCATGAAATAATGGAAAGGTTTGGTAAAGTCGATGTCCTGGTGAACAATGCAGGAATCACAAGAGATACCCTGCTGATGCGAATGGAAGAGAAACACTGGGATGCGGTTATTAACGTGAATCTTAAGAGCGTGTTCAACTGCACCCATGCAGTCATACGACCCATGATAAAGCAGCGTTCGGGCTGGATAGTGAATATTTCTTCTGTTGTTGGGCAGATTGGAAATATTGGGCAAGCCAATTATTCTGCCTCCAAGGCGGGAATAATGGGTTTTACTAAGACGGTTGCACGAGAGGTGGCTTCGCGAGGGATAAGGGTAAACGCTGTGGCCCCTGGTTTTATAGAAACTGAAATGACAGCTTCCTTGCCAGAAAAGGTCAGGGAAAAGTTCCTTGAACAGATTCCTTTGGGTAGAATGGGTAAGCCCGAAGAAGTTGCTGAGGTGGTGTACTGGCTTTGCTCTGAGTCCTCTAGTTATCTTACGGGCCAGATTATCCACGTAAACGGAGGCCTGTATATGTAGTTGGTGCTCATGTAAGTTGCATGGCTCTAAACGGGGGAAGCCGTGGAGTCAAGTAAGAAGTGCTCATATTTCAGGTAGCAGGATATTGGCAGGTTGGTTATAGAACAAAAGAAACAACAGTGAGGAGGTATTGTTCTTATGGGAGAGATTGAAGAAAAAGTAAAAAAGATCATTTGTGAGCAGTTGGATGTTGCTGAGGAAGACGTGGTTCCAGAGGCCTCATTCGTGGATGACCTTGGAGCGGACTCATTGGACCAGGTGGAACTGATCATGGCAATGGAAGAGGAGTTTGACATTTCAATTCCTGATGAAGACGCTGAAAAAATAGCAACTGTTCAGGACGCGATTGATTATATAAAGAAAGCAATGGGTTAAATGAAAATTAATGGGCCAAGATGTATAGCAAAAGGCTTGTAAGGAAAGGAGCAATACGATGCCCCGAAGGGTTGTAATCACAGGCCTTGGAATGGTATCTCCACTGGGTGTTGGAGTGGAAGAGAATTGGGAAATGGCTTGCAAGGGGAAGTCCGGAATAGGGCCAATCACCAAATTTGATGCATCTCAGTTCCCAAGCAGAATAGCTGGAGAAGTAAAAAACTTTCGCTCTGAAGATTTTATGGAGAAGAAACAGATCAGGCACTTCGATATTTTCATCCATTATGCTGTTGCCTCAGCCAGGATGGCAATGGAGGACTCGGGATTGAAAATCGGATCGTCCAACAGCGGCAGGGTTGGATGCATTATGGGGTCCGGGCTTGGGGGCCTCGAGATGCTCGAGCATTATCACAAGGTATTGCTGGAAAGAGGCCCACGCAAAATCAGCCCCTTTTTCATACCTGGTATGGTAGCAAACATGGCCCCTGGGCAGATTGCCATTGAGTTTGGTGCCAAGGGCCCCAATTTATCCATTGAAACCGCGTGCGCAGCAAGCGCCCACGCAGTGGGAGAATCGTTCCGTTTGATTCGTGAGGGCATTGTAGATGCAATGATAACCGGCGGCGCAGAAGCTGTGGTTACCCCCCTGGCACTTGGGGGTTTTTGTTCCATGCGAGCCCTTTCCACCCGCAACGATGAGCCAGAGAAGGCATCGCGCCCATTCGAAGCAAATCGTGACGGCTTTGTTATGGGAGAGGGAGCCGCGGTGTTGATTTTGGAGGAGCTAGAGCATGCGCTCAATAGAGGGGCAAAGATATATGCGGAGATTGTGGGATACGGAATGTCTGCGGATGCCTACCATGTGTCTGCCCCAGAACCTGAAGGTGAGGGAGCCATAAGTTGTATGAGGATGGCGCTGCAGTATGCTGTCCTAGAACCCGAGGATGTAGACTATATAAATGCGCATGGGACGTCTACAAAACTTAATGATCTTTCGGAAAACAAGGCAATTAAGGCAGTATTCGGTGAGCATGCATATAAGCTCGCTATAAGTTCAACCAAGTCTATGACGGGCCACTTGCTTGGTGGGGCCGGTGGGCTAGAGGCTGCCTTCACCGCACTGACCATTAAACACGGCATAATCCCGCCCACCATAAATTATGAGACTCCGGATCCCGAATGTGACCTTGATTATGTCCCTAACGTTGCACGGAAGGCAAAGGTAAGGGTAGCGCTTTCCAATTCTTTTGGCTTTGGTGGAACTAATGCATGCCTTGCTTTTAGGGCGTTTGAATCCTAGATCAAGGAATTGGTGCCTGGCGGACAAAGGCGCCTGTTGCTCGGCCATCAGGGCCGTGCAGAGCATGGGGTGTGTTGAAGCTGAGCTTAAGGATCAGTGATTTTGAGTGGGGAAAATCATAGGCGATCGGGGAAACTAATGAAGATCATTATTGGTTCAGACCATGCTGGCTTTGACCTAAAAGAAGAGATTAAGGCATTTCTGGAGACTGAGCTGGGTCACGAGGTAGAAGATGTGGGGGTCTTCAACAAGGACTCTGCTGATTACCCGGTGATGGCCCAGAAAGTAGCGGGAGCAATCACTGAAGAGAAATTTCCCTTTGGTATCCTAATTTGTGGAACCGGTATTGGCATGAGCATTGCGGCAAATCGGTACAAAGGGGTGCGGGCGGCCCTCTGTCATAATATTCTCACCGCGCGGCTGAGCAGGCAGCACAATGACGCAAATATATTGGCAATGGGAGGGCGTATCATAGGGGTTAGTCTAGCCCAAGAGATGGTTCGGGAATTTTTGACCACATCGTTTGAAGGTGGGCGACACAAAAGGAGAATAGATCAGATAGATTGATTGGAGTTGATAGGTGGAAAGGCACCTAAGAGATGTAGACTTGGAAGTATATGGTGCAATCCAGTCAGAACTCAAAAGAGAGTTGGACTCCCTGGTAATGATTGCCTCGGAGAATTACGCCAGCCGCGCTGTGATGGAGGCTCAGTCCAGCGTAATGACCAACAAATACGCAGAGGGATACCCGGGCGCACGATATTACGGCGGATGTGATTACGTTGATATTGTTGAAAGGCTGGCCATTGAAAGGGCCAGAAAACTCTTTCACGCCCAATATGTAAATGTTCAGCCGCATTCAGGATCCCAGGCAAACATGGCCGTATATTTCAGTTTCTTGGAACCTGGGGACCTTATCCTTGGTATGAAATTGTCCCATGGTGGCCATCTTACCCATGGAAGTCCTGCGAGCTTTTCGGGCAAAATATTCAGGTCTGTAAGTTACGGGGTAAATGCGCAGACCCACCTAATTGACTACGATCAAGTACGAGACCTAGCCAAGGCCCACAAGCCCAAAATCATAGTCGCAGGGGCAAGCGCCTATCCCAGGATAATAGATTTTCATAAGTTTAGGGATATTGCAAAGGAGTGTGGAGCATATCTGATGGTAGATATGGCGCACATTGCTGGCCTTGTTGCCGCGGGGCTTCATCCAAGTCCCGTGGGTGTAGCAGATTTTATTACGAGCACCACCCATAAGACCCTTAGGGGGCCACGCGGAGGAATCATCCTAGCGGAGGAGACGTATGGGTCTAAGATCGATAAAGGGGTATTTCCAGGAATCCAGGGAGGCCCGCTGATGCACGTGATCGCAGCCAAGGCCGTGGCCTTTGGCGAGGCCCTTGAGCCCAGCTTTGGCCAGTACCAGGAAAGGGTCGTGCGCAATGCAAAGGCTCTAGCTCAGGAGCTCATGAACCATGGCTTCAAACTGGTAACCGATGGGACAGACAATCATCTCCTTCTGATGGATTTGACAGAATTGGGCATTTCCGGCCTTGAAGCAGAACGGGCCCTTGGCCAAGTTGGCATCGTGGCCAACAAGAACGCCATCCCTTTTGATAAGAGGGGGCCCAAGGTAACCAGTGGACTGCGGTTAGGTACCCCGGCCCTGACTTCTAGGGGGCTGGCTGAGGGCGAGATGAGATGGATTGCCCGAATTATAAAAGACGTTCTAGATAAGCCAAGAGATGATACCACACTTGCCAGGGCAAGGGATGAGGTAAGGGACATTTGTAGGTCCTACCCCATATATTCTTCGCTCGAGCAAATGTGATGGGGGTTTTGGGAAGGGGGGAAATCACGTGCCAAGACCATCGTGGACAGATTATTTCATGTCCATTGCCAAGATGGTAGCTCAACGTTCCACCTGTCTGAGGCGCCATGTGGGAGCCGTTCTCGTAAAGGATAAAAGGATACTTGCGACCGGCTACAATGGCGCCCCTGCTGGCCTTAAACACTGTGAGGAGACCGGATGCCTAAGGAAAAACGCGTCCATCCCGTCAGGCACTCGACACGAGCTATGCAGGGGGCTGCATGCCGAACAGAACGCCATCATCCAGGCGGCCTTTCACGGCATATCAATCGCCGGGTCGACTCTTTATTGTACTAATAGGCCCTGCGTGATTTGCTCTAAGATGTTGATTAACGCAGGTATAAAGAAAATCATTTATGAAGAGGGCTACGACGACCCCTTGGCTACACAGATGCTTGAGGAAGCGGGTATAGAGGTTGTGAGGGTAAAGCTGTGAGATGTCCTTATTGTTCCCAGATTAATAATCGCGTGATTGACTCCCGTTTGAGCAAAGATGGAAGAATGATTCGCAGGCGGAGGGAATGCCTGGAATGCGGAAGACGGTTCACCACGTATGAAAAACTTGAAGAAACACTACCCATGGTGGTGAAGAGAGATGGGAGACGAGAGCCATTTAATCGGGAAAAGATAGTATCTGGCATAAGAAAGGCATGCCAAAAGCGGCCCATCAGCATGACCCAGATTGAGGAATTTGTTGATTCCTTGGAGTCCCATTTTCAAGATCAGGGGAAAAAAGAGATAGACAGTACCGAGATAGGAGAGATGGTGATCAATACCCTTAGGGAGTGGGATGAGGTGGCATATGTGCGTTTTGCCTCAGTGTACCGGCAATTCAAAGACATAAATGAGTTTATGGCGGAACTGGAAGAGATTTTGAGGGCCAGGAAGGAAAATAGCAAATCCTAAAATAATGAACACAGAAGGATTGGATCTCAGATTTATGAAAATGGCGTTGGCCGAAGCACGTAAGGCTGAAGGGAAGACTTCGCCCAATCCCCTGGTAGGCGCAGTAATAGTTAGAAATGGGAAGGTAATATCTAAAGGATATCACAAAAAGGCTGGATCTGCTCATGCAGAGATCGATGCCCTTGAAAAGATTGGTTTCAAGGCCAAGGGTTGTACCCTTTATGTGACCTTAGAGCCGTGCAATCATTATGGTCGCACACCTCCTTGTACCACTGCCATTGTGGGATCTGGGATTAGTCGTGTGGTTGTGGGCATGCAAGACCCGAATCCCAACGTGAAAGGAGGGGGATGCGAGTACCTTTGCGCACGAGGCGTTGAAGTCAAAGTCGGGGTTCTAGAAGAGCAGTGCAGGTCCCTTAATGAGGCATACATTAAGTATGTGCAGACAGGCACGCCCTTTGTAGCTTTGAAGTGTGCGTTGACCCTTGATGGGTGGATGGCAACCAGGACCGGGCATTCCAAGTGGATCACAGGGCCAGCCTCAAGGAGGTTCGTCCATCGCCTCAGGCAGAGGTCGGATGCTGTTATGGTTGGGGTTGGTACTGTTATTAAAGACAATCCCCTGCTGACTGCGAGAGATGTGGTAAAAGGAGGTAGACAGCCATTACGTATAATTGTTGACAGCAATTTGCGTAGCCCTATGAATGCACAAATTTTTAAGAGCATTGATAAGGGGCCGGTGATGGTCATAGTCGGCTCTAGATGTAAGGAGTCGTCAAAGATAAAGAAGCTCGAGGAAATAGGAGTATCGGTTGTTAAATCGCGGATCAAAAAGGGCATGATTGACTTGGGTGCCCTCATGGATATATTGGGTAGAAAAGAGATCGTAAACCTAATGGTAGAGGGTGGAGCAAAGCTGAATCATTCCTTGATATCAGCAAAGCTTGTTGATAAATTGTATATTTTCCTGGCACCTAAACTTTTAATAGGGGGAGATGGCTTGCCCATGTGTCCGGGCCGGGGTCCAGCTAGAATTGACGGTGCTTTATTGTTAAAGGACTTGAGGCTTAGGAGATTTGAGCAGGATATAATGGTAACTGCCTATCCCAATTATCAAGATGGGTAGGGCGCAAGACAAAGTGATTTTGTTTGCTTGTGATCCCTAAGTCAAAGATGAAGGCCAACAGATAGGTCAGAGGGGTACAAAGCTTTATTCATGTTTACTGGACTTGTAGAGGGAACAGGAACTGTAAAGGCAATAAAGAGGGTGGGCAGAGATATGGTGCTCAGTGTCACGCCACCCTTTGACGTCTCAGAATGTCAAATTGGGGAAAGCATTTCTGTTGACGGGGTATGCCTCACAGTGACCGAGATAAGCCCGGGAGCTTTAAGTATGGACGTTTCTGAAGAAAGCCTTGCTAGAACCACTCTTGGCTCCCTAAAGCAGAGTGATCGTGTAAATCTTGAGAGGGCCCTGCGGCTTACCGACAGGCTGGGAGGGCACCTGGTATTGGGCCATATTGACGGGGTGGGCACTATAATACGAAAACAGCCCAGGCAGAGATCATGGACCATAAGGGTGGCGATGGATTCAGCTTTGACCAGGTACACCGTTGAGAAAGGATCTATAGCAATTGATGGGGTGAGCCTGACCATCAATAGGTGCTTCCCAGACGGGGTAGAGGTTAACATTATACCGCAAACCGGGGAAGCAACCACGCTTTTAAGAAAAGAGGTGGGCGAAAAGGTTAACATAGAAACTGATTTGATTGGCAAGTACATTGAAAGGCTAATGTCACGGGCAAATGACAAACATAATTATAGAGCCCTTGAGACCTCTGGGCTTGATTCAAATATGCTTAAGAACTTGGGCTTTGGTGAATAAAATGGGTATTGCGAAGATTGAGGAAGTACTTGAAGACCTTCGGCAGGGCAAAATGATCATCCTAGTGGATGATGAGAACCGCGAAAATGAAGGAGACCTGACAATAGCGGCAGAAAAAGTAACGCCGGAGGCTATTAATTTTATGGCTAAATATGGACGGGGATTGATATGTCTGGCCCTGGCCCCAGAAATAGTGGACAGACTAAAGCTCCCGCCAATGGTCTACGACAATAGATCTCCTTACAAGACGGCTTTTACCGTTTCAATAGAGGCACGCCATGGTGTCACTACGGGTATATCGGCTGCTGACAGGGCCCATACTATCCTTACCGCGATTGCTGATGATGCAAAACCAGAAGATCTGGTTCAGCCTGGTCATGTTTTTCCTCTGCGGGCCCGAAGAGGTGGGGTCCTATTCAGGACCGGGCAGACAGAGGGTTCTGTGGACCTTACAAGGTTGGCAGGGCTTAAGCCGGCCGCGGTCATCTGCGAGATAATGAAAGATGACGGAACCATGGCAAGGCTTCCTGACCTTGAAAAATTTGCTGAAGAACACGGACTCAAGATTGCAACAGTCGCTGATATAATAGCCTATAGGATGCGGACTGAATCCTTTGTGCATAAGGTCGCTAAAACCGTACTCCCCACGCCCTATGGTGAGTTTAAGGCCATTGCCTTTGTAAACGATATTGATGACTATGAACATCTGGCCCTTGTGAAAGGAGATATAAGTCCCGAAAAGGACGTGTTGGTGAGAGTTCACTCCCAGTGCCTGACGGGTGATGTCTTTGGATCATACAGGTGTGACTGCGGTGAACAGTTGAAAAAGGCGATGGAAATGATTCAACGCGAAGGCCTGGGGGTTATTCTCTATTTGCAGCAAGAAGGAAGGGGCATAGGCTTGGCCAACAAACTGAAGGCATATGCATTGCAAGATAAAGGCCTTGACACCGTAGAGGCAAACGAAGAACTTGGCTTTGAGGCGGATCTCAGGGACTATGGTGTTGGGGCGCAGATCTTGGTGGCCCTTGGGGTAAGGAAAATGAAGCTTTTGACCAACAATCCGAAGAAGATAGTTGGCCTTGAGGGATACGGATTGAAGGTGACCGGAAGAGTACCCATTGAGATCGAACCCAGACCTGAGAACAAGCGCTATTTGATGACCAAATGCCAGAAACTAGGGCATTTGATGCAGATACTAGAGGAGCAAGAGGAAAAACAAGAAGAATAAAAGGGGGATGAAATGCCCAAGACCACCGAAGGGCGGCTAGATGCCCGGGAGTTTAGATTCGCAGTTGTAGTGAGTCGGTTTAATGATTTTGTAAGTTCCAGGCTGGTGGAGGGCGCAATGGATGCCCTTTTGAGACACGGTGCCAAGGAAGACCAGGTGCACCTCGTTCGGGTGCCAGGGGCATTTGAAATTCCACTTGTCGCCAAGAGGCTTGCCCAAAGCGGTGCTTATGATGCCGTGATATGCCTTGGAGCAGTAATCAGGGGTGCCACACCCCACTTCGAATACGTGGCAGCCGAGGTTTCCAAGGGCATAGCAAATGTGGCTCTTGACACAGGGGTGCCTGTCACCTTTGGAGTCCTTACCACTGATACCCTTGAGCAAGCGGTGGAGCGTGCAGGATCGAAGTCGGGAAATAAGGGTTTTGAGGCTGCCATGGCCGCTATAGAAATGGTAAATCTATTCAAGGCACTTTGAACTGAGAACTGCTGGCGACACCTCTGGGCCATTTGAGACCGCTCAAACCAGAGGCAATTGCCAGAGAACCAGGGCGAAATGGGCAAGAGAAGACGAGCCAGGGAACTGGCAGTCAAGGTTCTTTTTCATATGGAATACAACAACGGGGATCCTGAGAAGGCCTTCGATCTGGTATGCCAACACTTTGGGGCTCCCCATTCGGTCAGGGGCTTTTCGAGGGATTTGGTTGAGGGAGTAGTGGAACATAGACAGGAGGTCGATGCCAGGATTCGTAAGGCCTCTAAGAATTGGCGATTGGAGAGAATGTCCAGAGTAGATAGGAGCGTACTTAGGCTTGCAACATACGAGATAGTGTTCAGAGATGATATTCCGCCCAAGGTCTCTATTGACGAAGCGGTGGAGTTGGGCAAAAAATTTGGTTCAGCCGACTCTGCGGCGTTTATTAACGGAATTTTGGATAACATATACAATACCTGGGTCTCAGAGGGAAAAACAGATGGCCCTATAGCGACGGATTTTGGAGCAGGCGATGGGACTCGGGGGCAATGAAGCCCTGATTTGGACCTAGGTTAGCCAGGCATATATAATGAGGCTTGATTTGAGGTTTACCCAGCGGCCGCCTTATGCCATCTGGTGTGAGGCGGTTGTGGGATTCATACATGAAGGATCCTTTGTTGTAAAAGAAAATATGGCCGGGGTAGATAAGAAGACCTCGGCCTATTTGCGCGCTTTGAACAGGAGAGGGTTCTGTACGGCAAAAATGGGGGAGACTCTCTTGTTGGCTGGAGAGGATAGGCTGAGGGCTGAGATGGTGATATTAAAGGGGCTGGGGCCTAAAGAGGAGATTACATTCGATATGTTTCTAGCTCAGGCAGGCGATGTTGCATTGCGTTTACGGTCATTAGGGATAAACAACTTCGTGGTGAAAATTCCATTATTGTTTGCTTGGGAACTATATCATGAGCAGGTGAGAAGGGCGGTGCAAGAGATGATGGATCCGTTTCTTGCTCAATTGGAAGATGAAGATGATATTGTAACAGCGGTCTTTTCTGTTGAGCGCCCACTATTGGAGGAGATAGCCGAGGTAGAAGCATCGCTGAGAGATTATTTTCGGGATGTTGTTTCGTTTTCATTGGTAACTGAGTCGGCAGTTAATGATGGTGAGATTTAGATATGCTGGGAAGGAATTTGAAAATGAAGTACCAACCTCAAGTTATTGAAACAAAGTGGCAAGAAAGATGGGAAAAGGAAAAGCTATTTAAGGTCGGTGAAGATCCTGGTAAGGAAAAATACTATTTACTGGAGATGTTTCCCTACCCCTCGGGTAAGATTCATATGGGCCATGTTAGGAATTACACGATAGGCGATGTGGTAGCCCGTTACAAACGCATGATCGGAAAAAATGTGCTTCATCCTATGGGTTGGGACGCATTTGGGCTGCCAGCAGAAAATGCTGCTATCGAGAACAATACCCATCCCGCCAAATGGACCTATAACAATATAGCTGCTATGAAAAAACAGTTGCAGCGCATGGGCTTCAGCTACGACTGGGACAGGGAGTTTGCCACTTGCGATCCTGAATATTACAGATGGGAGCAACTGGTTTTCCTAAAGATGTACGAGAGGGGCCTTGCTTACAAGAAGCGCACCTTTGTGAACTGGTGTGACAAATGCCAGAGCGTGCTCGCAAATGAGCAGGTAGAAAACGGCCGGTGCTGGCGTCATACTGAGCAGGAAGTTACCATAAAAGAGATGGATTCATGGTTTCTCAAAATTACCGATTATGCTGAGGAAATCCTTGAATACAGCGACAAACTTCCAGGGTGGCCAGAGAGGGTCTTGGCCATGCAGCGCAATTGGATAGGCAAAAGCTATGGGGCCATAATAAAATTTCCTCTTGTGGGGTCAGATGAAGTGATTGAGGTCTTCACCACTAGACAGGACACGGTATATGGCGCTACCTTCCTATGCTTTGCCCCTGAGCACCCTAAGCTAAAGGAACTCATAAAGGGGCTGCCCCAAGAAAAAGTAGTACTGGAGTTCATTGAAAAGACCTTGAGGATGGACTCCTATATGAGAACGGCCGATTACACGGAAAAGGAGGGCGTATTCACGGGTAGATATTGCCTGAATCCTGTCACTGGGGAGCAGATTCCCATTTACGTAGCCAATTTTGTTCTTTTTGACTATGGCACCGGCGCAATCATGGCAGTCCCGACCCATGACCAAAGGGACTTCGAGTTCGCCAAGAAGTATGGGCTTCCTCTGCGGGTGGTCATTAAGCCGTTTGATAGGGATCTGGATGAAAGGACCATGACAGAGGCCTATGTAGAGGAGGGGATACTGGTAAATTCCGGGCCTTTTAATGGCATGAAAAATCTGGAGGCCCTGGACAGTATCGCAGAATACCTTGAGTCCAAGGGTCTAGGCTATAAAACAGTTAACTATCGTCTAAGAGACTGGGGGATATCAAGGCAACGATACTGGGGAGCACCAATTCCCATCATTTATTGCGACAATTGTGGCACCGTACCTGTTCCGGAGGATGACCTTCCAGTAGTCTTGCCCCTTGATCTTGATATGAGGCCAAATGGCGGCTCCCCCCTTCCTTTTGAACCTTCGTTTTATGAGACCACGTGTCCGAAGTGCAAGGGAAAGGCCCGGCGGGAAACCGACACAATGGACACGTTTGTAGAGTCTTCATGGTATTTTATCCGCTATGCATGCCCTAACTACGATAAGGGACCTATTGATAAGGAGAGAGCCGAGTACTGGATGCCAGTTGATCAGTATATCGGCGGTATAGAGCATGCAATCCTTCACTTACTCTATTCAAGGTTTTACACGAGGGTCTTGCGCGACCTCGGCTATATCTCTGCAAGCGAACCTTTTACCAACCTTCTGACACAGGGAATGGTATGCAAGGAAACCCAGGAGTGCCCTGAGCACGGATATCTTTATCCCGAAGAGGTCAAGGACGGCAAGTGCACCCTATGTGGTAAGGATGTTATAATAGGGAATACGGTAAAGATGTCCAAGTCCAAGAAAAACGTGGTGGATCCCCAGAAAATGATTGATACATATGGGGCAGATACAGTCAGGATGTTTTGTCTGTTTGCGGCCCCACCTGAAAAGGACCTGGAATGGAGCGAGCAAGGGGTAGAAGGGGCATTTAGGTTCCTTAATAGGCTATGGCATCTTGTTACAGAAAACCTCGAGGAGGTCTCTGCGGTGCCGATCTATGCAGGGGAAAGAGCGCTCAATGGGGCGGCGAGATCCCTTCACCGAAAGACCCACCAAGCCATCAAAAAAGTTACCAACGACATTGAGAATCGCTTTCACTTCAATACTGCAATATCTGCGGTGATGGAATTAATAAATGAGATCAATCAGTTTCTGCACGGAGATGAGGTAAAGGATGAGCTTGCATGGTCCGTTGTTCGAGAGGCAATTGAGACCTCTGTGGTCCTGCTCAGCCCGGTGGTGCCCCACATTACAGAGGAGTTATGGCGTATGCTGGGCCACGAAGGCTTCCTGCTCGACCATCCTTGGCCCAAATGTGATGACAAGGCCTTGGAGGAGGAAAAACGTCTCATAGTTTTACAGGTCAACGGAAAGGTCAGGAGCAGAATAGAGCTTCCCGCGTCTTGCAATGACAAGGAGATCGAGGAAGCTGCATTGGCTGATCAAAGAGTAAAGCGATTTGTGGGGGACAAGCCAGTTAAAAAAGTCTATGTAGTAAAGAAGAAACTCGTTAATGTGGTGGTCTAATGTGGCGTAGGTGGCTAATTGCTGTGTTTTGTGTGAGTAGTGTTTTTTTGACCCTATTTGGGTGTGGGTACCATTTCAATCTGTCTGGGACATCACTGCGCGGTGGGCTTCACACCCTTGCCATTCCAACTGTTCAGAGCTCATCCACATTGGCAGGCCTTGAGGGGGATTTTACCAACATAATTCGTAGAGAGTTTCTCTCGCACTCCACCATACCAATAGTGTCGAGGAAACGCGCCTCAGCGGTACTAGTGGGAAAGATTGAGCGTGTGGATACCTCGCCCCTAAGCTATGATATCCAGAAGCAAACCGTGGGCGGCACAACCGTTTCCTATGAGACGACAAGCTTGAGACGAATAAGGGTTAAGATGAGCATTAAAATGGTCAACAAGGGAACGGGTCAGGTTTTGTGGGAGGATCATGACATGGAGGAGAAGGCCTCATATACACTGAGCAACGACCCCGTGGAGAATCAATACAGGGAGAGGGCTGCACTCAAAGAGATTGCAAGACTCCTTGCAAAGAGGATTTATCTTAAGACCGTGGATGCCTTCTGATGAGTAAAGACCTGAGCCCAGAAGCGATCTTGGGTCAATTGGAAACCCCAGACCTTGGTCCTTATTATCTATTTCACGGGCCCAGTGATTTTCTAAAGGAGAATACGATTGCTAAGGTTAAGCGAAAAATTCTTGATCCAGCGACAGCAGACTTCAATCTACAGGTTTTTTACGCTGATGAGACAACACCAGGGCAGGTCCTTGAGGCGGCATGCTCTGTGCCTTTTATGGCTGACCGCAGAATCGTGATAGTAAGACGGACCGAGTCTTACCGCAAAAGCGACCAAGAAAGGTTTTTGCCTTATTTGGATAACCCTGCCACCAGCACTTGCCTCTTGCTGGTTGCATCAACTGTTGATTTCAGACAGCCTCTTTTTGCAAGAATAAGGAAGAAGGGGCGGTCGGTGTTTTTTGCCCCCCTCAAGGAAGCCCGCATTATTCCTTGGCTGCGTTCTACTGCCAGAGAGATGGGATTGGATATCTCTCCTGAGGCGTGTGCCTATTTGTACCAGATAGTGGGAAGCAGCTTGATGGAACTGTATGGAGAACTTGAGAAGCTGTCGGTCCGCTATGGTAAGTCACCTGTAGGGATTGAGCAGGTCAAGGAGATGGCCGCCAAAACCAGGGCCCACAGCATATTTGAACTTATGAACTATATTTCAGAGAAGGACCCCGGCAAGGCACTGAATGTATTGCACAAGCTCCTTGCCCAAGGAGGCAGAGAAGCTGCTCTAAGGATACTGGGTATGCTGAACAGGCAATTGCGCCTTTTGTGGCAGGTTAAGGCAATGAGAGAGCGGGGAAAGGAGCGCGATATCCCTACCGCCCTTGGAATTCCTCCCTTTTTTGCCAGGAGATTACGGGATCAAGGTGACGGATGGACGGAGGCTGAATTAAGAGAATTTCTCGAGAGCCTGTGCCTGGCTGATACCAGGCTCAAGTCGGGCTCTCGAGAGGATATCATATTGGACCACTTGATTATGTCGCTTTGTAAGGGGGAGGCTCAGGAGGAAATCTGATTTACAAGGCGATAAAGTCGCGATATTTTTCTGGCAGCGGTGTTTCTATGGATAACGCCCTTTGAGGCAGTTTTCTGAATAATAGAGACAGCATTTCTGAGTTTTTCCTGAGCCACTTCAAGGGAGTTCTCCATAACAGCGGACCTTACCTCTTTTGAGACATTTTTTACCCTGGTCCTGTAACTCTTATTTCGAAGTCTTCTAACTTTATTCTGTCTGGCCCTTTTTATGGCGGATTTATGATTTGCCAAAATTCTATCCTCCTACTTGGTGATTTCATCTTGCAAGTTATGTATATTGCCACCTTGATCTAAGGATGTCAATACAGATGAGTGAGAAAAACAATAGAGTAAGCCAGCAGAATTCCGAACAAGTCACAAGGGCAGCGGGTATTGTTGGTTTTTTTACATTCTTAAGCCGGATACTCGGCCTCATTCGAGATATGGTCATTGCAGCACTTTTTGGCTCTGGCATGATAGCCGATGCGTTCTTTGTGGCCTTTAGGATTCCTAATTTGCTCAGGCGATTGTTTGCCGAAGGCTCTCTCACCATTGCCTTTATCCCTGTTTTTACCGAATACCTGAATAAGAAAAATAGGACAGAGGCCCTGGAACTTGCAAGGGTCACCCTGACGATCCTCTCTGTTATTCTAGTTATTGTCTCTGTAGCCGGTGTCCTATTGGCTCCATGGATAGTAAGGATTCAGGCATTTGGATTCGGCGGCTCTGGTACTAAATATGAACTTACTGTCTTCCTCACCCGCATCACATTCCCTTATATCCTGCTCATAAGCATTGTGGCCTTTTTTATGGGAGTGCTTAATTCACTCAAACGTTTTGCTGCTCCTGCTGCAGCCCCGATATTCCTCAATGTTGGCATAATAGCCGGGGCCGTTTTTATTTCACCCCATTTGAAGGAGCCGATTGTAGGGGTTGCCATAGGGGTAATAATAGGCGGTATCCTCCAGGTGCTACTGCAGTTGCCATGGGCAAAAAAGGAGGGCCTTAGTCTATGGCCAGTATGGAATCCGGGGCATCCCGCACTGAAACGCATTGGGGTTTTGATGTTGCCGGCCGTATTCGGATCCGCGGTTTATCAACTGAATCAGTTTATAGGAACCCTGCTTGCTTCTTTCCTGCCAGAAGGCAGCATCTCTTGGCTTTACTATGCGGATCGGATAGTCCAGTTTCCTCTGGGTATCTTCGGTATAGCGATAAGTACGGCTGCACTTCCCACCCTTTCCGAGCACGTGGCTCTGGAGAACTTGACGGAGTTTTCTGATACACTATCTCATTCCTTGAGGATGGTGTTTTTTATAACCATTCCAGCCCTTGTGGGTTTGTTGGTCCTTGGCGAGCCAATAGTCAAGTTAATTTATCAAAGGGGCGCATTCGGGGCCTATGCTGCCTCAATGACGTATAAGGCATTGGTCTTTTACTCGGTGGGACTTTGGGCCTTTTCGGGTATCAGGGTTATGGTTTCAGCCTTTTATGCGATGCAGGACACGAAAACGCCTGTCATGGTGGCGGTTTGCGCCCTCTTTGCAAATGTTGTTCTCAGCCTGAGTCTTATGGGTCCTATGAAACATGCAGGCCTTGCGTTGGCACTGTCCTGTGCATCTGGCTTTCAGTTTCTACTCCTTGTCATTGCCTTGAAGAAAAAGACACCCCAGGTGTCACTACGTCCTGTTGCTTCTTCTGGGATCAAAATTGTATTTGCCTCATTCGTGATGGGTACCTGCCTTTATTGGATACAACAGAAGTGGGCTGCACAATATCTTTGCCAAGGTATCCTATACCTGTTGGCAGATGTTGCACTTATGATCGTAGCTGGCGCTGTTCTCTATTTCGCGTTAGCGAGGCTAATGGGGTGCGCAGAATTGGGCTCGTTCCTAGCGATCCTGCGGCCTAGAGGGAAGAAACTATCACCCACTGGATCAGGTCACAAATGACCATATTGGCTTCTATGGATATTGGGAGTTACACTACGAGGCTTCTTGTTGCTGAAGTAAAGGAGGAGAATAAGATAAAGGCTCTGCTAAGGGAGCGCATCTACACCCGGATCGGGGAAGATCTCTCTTTTTTTGAATCAATGGATCTGAGTGAGGAGGCTCAAGTTCGAGTCATTGAAGCAGTGAGAAAACTTTACGGGCAAGCACTCTCCCAAGGGGCTACGACCATATTTGCGGCAGCTACCGGTGTTATACGTGAGTCAAGAAATGGAGCACAGCTTGCACAGAGAGTGTACGAAGAGACGGGCCTTAAGATAGAGATAATCTCGGGGCTTGAGGAAGCAGCTCTTACGGGCAAAGGCGCCCTGAGTGCCCTACCTGATGTGGGACCGCCTCTTGTGGTCTTTGACCTGGGGGGAGGAACAACAGAATTTTTTTATATGGCTGGGGATCAAGAGAATGAGACAGTATTTTCCCTTCCAGTAGGGGCGGCCGTCCTTACACAGCAGTTTTTGAGGGAGGACCCACCCAGTGCTCATGATATAGCCGCTGCACAAGAGGCCATCAGGGGGCTGTTGCGTGGAATTCCTAATTTGGGTCATGACGGTGACAAACCAGGAACTGTAATAGGAACAGGCGGAACGGTTACCTCCCTTGCGGCCATGTCCTGTAACCTGAATTTAGAAGATGTCAGCCCGGAACGGTTCAATGGCGTACGAATAAGTGCTTCTCAGGCACGAGGGATTTTTGATAGGATAAAGCAACTTCGATCCTTTGAAAGGGCATTGCTGCCCGGCCTTGACAGCAGCCGTGCAGATGTGATTATTGCAGGGGCCCTTTGCGTAATCACTATACTGGAACATTTCCAAACCACAATGTTAGTGGTAAGCCTTTCTGACATACTGGAAGGCTTGTTGATAAATGGGCTCACTAAAATCGACCGTCTTTAGGAGTGAAGAATATGGAAAGATACGAATTCAAAGAAGGCCTTACTTTTGATGATTTACTTCTTGTGCCTGGTCATTCCTCAGTCCTACCAACAGAAGTTGATGTGAAAACCAGGTTGTCACGGAATATAACCCTCAATATTCCCATTGTGAGCGCAGCAATGGACACGGTTACTGAGGCGGAAACCGCCATTACAATGGCAAGACAAGGAGGTATGGGTTTTATCCATAAGAATATGAGTATTGACCGTCAGGCCCTTGAGGTGGAAAAGGTCAAGAAATCTGAAAGCGGGATGATAGTTGACCCAATTACCGTACACCCTGACCAAAGGATTCGGGAAGTCCTAGAGATCATGAGCCGCTATAGGATCTCAGGCGTACCAGTGGTCAAGGGGGAAAACCTGGTAGGTATCATTACCAATCGGGACCTGAGATTTGAAACGGATCTGGATCAAAAGGTCGAAGCTGTTATGACAAAGGAAAATCTCGCTACTGCAAAGGTAGGCATAACCCTGGAGGAATCAAAGGCGATCCTTCATGCTCGGAGAATAGAAAAACTCCTTGTGGTGGACGATGAGGGCAGGCTGAAGGGCCTCATCACCATAAAAGATATAGAGAAAATAAAGAAATATCCTAATTCTTGTAAGGACGAGCTAGGACGCCTCCGTGTGGGGGCTGCTGTGGGTATAGGACCGGATATGAAGGAGCGTGTGTCTGCCCTTAAGGAGGCAGGTGTTGATGTCTTGGTCGTGGATACGGCTCACGGGCATTCCGAGGGTGTGATTAAGGCTGTAAAAGAAATAAAGAGGATGTATCCCGATTTTGAATGTGTTGCGGGTAACGTGGCCACGGCAGAGGGAACCCGGGCTCTTATAGAGGCAGGGGCCGACGCAGTAAAGGTGGGAGTAGGTCCTGGCTCCATTTGCACGACTCGGGTTGTGGCTGGTGTTGGTGTTCCCCAGATGACTGCCATAATGGATTGCGCCGAAGAGGCCGGAAGGCAGGGGATTCCTATCATAGCTGACGGCGGGATTAAGTATTCAGGTGATATTACAAAGGCAATTGCCGCAGGGGCTAGCACGGTGATGATAGGAAGCCTATTTGCAGGAACCGAAGAGAGCCCAGGCGAAACAATACTTTATCAGGGCCGTACCTATAAGGTGTATCGCGGCATGGGTTCGTTGGAGGCGATGAAGGAAGGCAGCAGGGACCGGTACTTTCAAAATGCCATGACTGAAGAAAAGTTGGTCCCCGAGGGAATAGTAGGACGAGTGCCATATCGTGGCCCCCTTTCTGACACGATTTATCAGTTGATCGGGGGGCTGAGGGCAGGGATGGGGTATCTTGGGTGCGCCAGTATTCAGGAGCTACAAACAAAGCCGAAATTCATACGTATTTCAACTGCGGGCCTTAGGGAAAGCCACGTGCATGATGTCATAATTACAAAGGAGGCACCCAATTATCGATTGGAATAGCTGATCACTGAGAAACATCCTGAGGGAGTGAAACCGAAATGACCGCAAGTCTATACAAACACAAAATCCTGATTCTGGATTTTGGGTCTCAGTACACACAATTGATTGCGAGAAGAATAAGAGAGGCGCATGTATATTGCGAAATACATCCATACAATATGAGCCTGGACGACATGAAGGCCTTTTTACCAAAAGGAATAGTGCTTTCTGGTGGACCCCTTAGCATATATGATAAGGATGCTCCTTTGTCTGACCCAAGGATTCTGCAGTTGAGTATACCTGTATTGGGGATCTGCTATGGTATGCAGTACATGACCCACGTTCTCGGTGGGGTGGTAGGTCAGGCTCGAGAGCGGGAATATGGCCATGCAATTATAGAAATCCTTGACGACCAAGGCCTTTTTCACGGCTTAGGCCAGGAGGACGGAGAGGTGGTCTGGATGAGCCATGGTGACCGCATAGAAAAGATGCCGCCGGGCTTCAGTGTATTGGCTAGGAGTAAGAATAGCCCAGTAGCCGCCATGGCTGACCGAAAGAAAAGGCTTTATGGCGTTCAATTCCACCCTGAGGTCGCCCATACACCTAATGGGGCCAAGATTCTGAGTAATTTCTTATTTGAGATATGCGGCTGCGAACCTTCATGGACTATGGCCTCGTTTGTCCGACGTACAATCCGTAATCTTCGAGAAGAGATAGGGAATGAGCGTGTAATATGTGGGATCTCTGGAGGTGTTGATTCGTCTGTGACGGCCGTGCTTCTTCACAAGGCGGTTGATAAACAGCTTTCTTGTATCTTTGTTGACAATGGGCTGCTGCGGCGTGGCGAGACCAAAGAGGTGATGGAACTGTTTGGGAAACGATATGGAATTGACCTCCATCTTGTGGACGCATCAGAACATTTTTTGGATCAACTCAAGGGGGTAACGGATCCAGAGAAAAAGCGAAAAATAATTGGGCGTGAGTTTATTCGGGTATTTGAGAAAAAGGCAAAGGAACTGGGTAAGGTCACATACCTTGCTCAAGGGACACTTTATCCGGACGTGATTGAAAGTGTATCATTTAAGGGGCCATCTGCCACCATAAAAAGCCATCACAATGTTGGAGGTTTGCCTTCTGTGATGAAGCTGAAATTGGTAGAGCCACTGCGGGAGCTGTTTAAGGATGAAGTGCGGCAGGTGGGGAGGGAATTGGGACTGCCCAATGAGCTTGTGATGAGGCAGCCGTTTCCCGGTCCAGGGCTTGCTGTGAGGATATTAGGTGAAGTGACTCGCGACAGACTTGAGGTGTTGAGGGCCGCTGATGTGATCGTGGTCGACGAAATTAGGGGAGCAGGGTTATATGAAAAGGTATGGCAGGCCTTTGCCGTATTGTTACCCGTAAAGACCGTTGGGGTGATGGGCGATGAGCGTACCTATGAGAATGTTATTGCTGTGAGGATAGTGGACAGCCTTGATGCCATGACAGCGGATTGGACGAAGGTGCCTTACGATGTTTTGGCCCGGATTTCCAATCGGATAATAAACAGTGTCAAAGGTGTTAATAGGGTAGTCTACGATATATCCTCCAAGCCACCCAGTACCATCGAATGGGAATAGTGGCTCACTTCATAGACCACCCCCTTTTGATTCTGTATAGCACTCCACCGTAAAACTCGCCAATCAATAGTCGCTTATTGGTGAGAATAGCAGAATAAAACGGGAGGATGCAGCCGCAGCGCGAGCAGTCTGCCAATGGGCCAAGCTGACATGGATTCTTTGGCCTTCCCATGGGGTCCCACGCAAAGCCTATTTTTCTGAAAGGGCAATTGTTCGTTATGGAGGGGGCCATATCAGATCGCATCAATCTATAGGCTCTATCTGAAAACCAAATGAGATCACCATAGGTCTTACGAAGGGAGGTGATCTGGTCAATTATTCTGTCTCTTTCTTCCCAATCAAGCCATAGTTCCTTACCCTCACCCTTCATTGGGGTATAGAATTCAAAGGCTATACCCTTGACATGGGTGTTGTGCCATTCATCCAACATCTCCTCAATGCAGGTATGGTTGATTCTGGTGATACAGCAAGAAATAACCACGTCAAGACCGGGGCGGTTAACATTCTGTTTGATCTTTTCATACGATCCTTCAGGCGCGCCAGTCATGCGATAATAAAACTCTTCTGTGCCGTGCACCGAAACAGAAAAAGAGACGTCTGGCCAATCAGGCAGAGAAACTGTGCCGTTTGTAAATATCACGTTGGTTTTGAAGTATCTTTTCCCTATTTCAATCAGTCGCTTGCGAAGCAAAGGTTCGCCGCCTAGCCATCCGCATATCATAAATGGGAATCCGTTTTGCTGAAGCAGATCAAATTTTTCCGTCCATTGCTCCAGGGAAAGCTCTTCATAGTATTGTTGCTTGTGGAAGTAACAGTGCTTACAGGTGAGGTTGCAACGGTAGGTTACGTCAATGCCTCCTATGGTGTTAGGAGGAGGACCAAATAACCCGATTCTGATGTAGTCAAGTACCGCCCATTTGTTTTTTCCCAGACCCATTGCACACAGACCTCATAATGCCTGAAATGACTAAGAATGCTTCAGGCACAAACTTATGCTATTATAGCACCAAGATTTGATTTTGAAGCAAGAATTTTCTTCTTAACTTTTTGAGAATATGAGTGGCAGGATGGGATGGAGAGAAGTTACAGAAAAATTTCGAATCCAAAAGGTCTGGTCTCCTTTGAGGTAACAATAAAGCAGACAGATTTATGGATTAGTGCCAAAAGGGATTTAACCAATGAGGCCAGGGACCTGGTTTTTGAGATGAGAGCGCACTTGGAGAGCTATATTTTGCGGCATCCCCGCTTCAGGTCCACATTACTTCCATGGCAAGAAGATCCATTTGCACCCCCGCTTGTGACGGAGATGATCAAGGCCGCACAGAAGCTCGGCGTAGGCCCAATGGCATGCATCGCCGGAGCCATTGCTGAAAAGGTGGGAGAGGGGTTATTGAGGTGGTCAGATGAAGTGGTGGTTGAAAACGGCGGGGACATATATGCAAATACAAAAAGACCGCTAATTGTCGGCCTACTTCCCCAAAAAAGCGATCTAAGTGGATTAGGACTGAAGATAGAGACAAGTTTGATGCCCCTTGGGATCTGCTCCTCGTCTGCCACTATCGGCCATTCCTATAGTGAAGGATCAGCAGACCTTGTAACCGTGTTGGCCAAATCTGCCTGCTATGCAGACGGCGCTGCCACAGCCATCTGCAACATAATGAATACACCCAGAGACTTAAACCTCCTTAATGAAATTGTAGCTAGATTTGAAGGAATAATCGGAGTGGTCGTCATAGTGGGCAACACCATGGGATGCTGGGGTAATGTAAAGCTAATAAAGCTTTGAGGATACAATTATAATAGGAAAATGGCCCGAGATTTTATTGGCTTTTAATCAGAGTTCATAGAGCTTGTCGTCCCTAGAAGGGGTTCGGGTCTTAGGCTTGGACCCCTTTTTGTCTTGAAACTGAAAAGGATCTTCTTCCTCCAAGAGATCTCCCATTTCTTCCTCTATTTGTTCAGGGTCTTCACCTGCCTCCATTCTTCTGAGGGCCTCTTCCATACCAGGGCCGAGCTTAAGGCCTGTCATATCAGTCAATTTTCTCATGAGATTAGCAGCTTGTCTCGGATCCTCTTCATCAATATGTTCTGCCTCTCTGGCCAATAGATCCATGGCCTTTTCCATTTTGCTCTCGTCCATATCTGGGATAGCCATATCTTCGTCTGCTTCTGAGTCACCCTTATTCCGGACTGTGGTAAACACTGACATCCATCTTTCCAATTTTACTTTTCCACACTTGGGGCAGAGAGGTCTTTTTTCTGTGTTCACTGTCTTGGAGTAAAAATTGAATATTCTGTTGCAATCCGAGCAATAGAATTCATAGATTGGCATAGCTCATCCCCTAAACTCTCAAGATTCACGGCGCTATTCCTCGCACCACAATTAGTATGATCACAAGCTAAGATTATAGTGAAAATTTTCCATTAAGTGGTATTTCCGAATCTCCCATGACTATCGATCGAGGTGGATCTTCCCTTATCATTTAAACCTAAATGCCTTGAGCCTTTTTACCTAGTCACCTTGGGTTATGTTGTTGAAATACAAAAATATTCCTTATGTGTCAACGGTTTTCATTTTTCACCCATAATAGCCCTTGTCTTTTTGAATGAGCCTGTTTATACTCCTACCCCAACATTTCTTTGCAGAGGGGAAACGTCTGATGGCCTTTCGGATAGGGGTGATTTCTGATACTCATCTTCGGCAGGTTACAAAGCAGTTCAAGCGGCTTTACGAGGAATTTTTGGCGGACAAAGATCTAGTTATCCACGCCGGGGACATTGTTTGCGAAGAGGTTATCGATTTTCTCTCCCAAAAACCCCTCAAGGCAGTGTGTGGAAATATGGATCCATTCGAGCTGAGAAAAAGGTTGCCTTCAAAAGAAATCCTTGAGATTGAAGAATTTACCATAGGTATAATACACGGGTGGGGACCATCGGCGGGCCTTGAACAGAGAGTTCTCAATGAGATCCAGAATGCCGATGTAATAGTATACGGTCATTCTCATCACCCTGCCAATGAAGCCAAGGAAGGCGTTTTGCTTTTTAATCCAGGGACGGCAACCGGGTATCCCTCGGCGGGCTTTAATTCTGTTGGAGTTCTCGAGATCAGTGATACTGTGCAAGGAAAAATAATCAGGCTTTAAGGAGAAAAAAATGGATGTCCTTTGGGCTCCTTGGAGGATGGAATACATACTTTCAACAAATAAGGATCAGGGATGCATTTTCTGTCCAGGAAAAGACAGGACTCAGGATGAGGATCGCCTTATACTCCATGTCGGTGAGAAAACCATGGTAATGATGAACAGGTACCCTTACAATAACGGACACTTGCTAGTGGCTCCTGTGAGGCATGTGGCCTCACTGGATCAGCTTGGTCCAGAAGAAATATTGGATCTTATGTTGACTGTTCGGCGTTGGATAGACGTGATTAAGAGAGAAATGAGGCCAGAGGGTTTCAATGTGGGGCTCAATCTTGGAAGAGTTGCTGGTGCGGGTGTGGAGGAGCACATGCATTTTCACATCGTACCGAGATGGAACGGAGATACCAATTACATGACAGTGCTTGGAGAAGTAAGGGTGATTCCCGAACATCTGAAGCAAACATACAAGAAGCTTTTGAAGAGATTTCAGAGTCTTGATAGCTAGAGGAGGTGGACAATGAGATACCTTAAGGGCATAGGAATAATCCTTTTCTTGCTGTTTGTGGTTATCGTTGCTGTGCAGAATTATGCTCCCATGTCCCATACCGTGAGATTTCGACTGAATTTGGTTTTTTGGAATCACGAGACAGCGGATATGAGCCTATACCTTGTTACCATAATCGCCTTTTTAATAGGTGTATTTTTTACCGCCCTGTTTGGCATTGCCGAGCGATTTCGCCTCAAACGCGAGATAAAAAATCTGACTAGGGAGCTGCGGGAAAAGGATAAGGAGCTAAACTCACTCCGTAATCTTCCCGTAACTTCGGACGAGATGAAGAGCACAGAGATCTCGGAAACTGCATAATCCTTAGGCAAACATAACGAGATGGAGATGAAGGAAGTTGTAATCCCCAGAATCAAGCCGACACGTCTCAGCTTCTTTTCCGATCCTGCCCCCCTACATATGCATTTGCTTGGAGGAGGCGGTCCATGTGGCAAACCTTCTTGCATTCTTTAGTGAACTGGGATCTTCTGCCTCTGATTGTCTTGTCGCTATTAGGAGGAGTGGCTGGGTTCTTTACGGGGCTATGGTGGAGACATGGGCTAAGCAAGAGCCCGAAGTTAAGGGAGAAAAGAAGAGATGAGGCATTCTTCAAAGGTATTCAGTATATCCTCTCTGACGATAAAGATCATGCCATAGAAGAATTCACCAAATCTGTTCAGATAGATTCCGATACCGTGGAGACATATGTAGCCTTGGGAAACCTCTATCGTTCAAAGGGGGATATCGAGAGAGCTATCAGAATAAGACAAAGTATTATACTTCGTCCAAATATAGATGAGGAAGTGAGAGTTCGGGCCTTGTTTGATCTGGGAGTTGATTACAAAAAGGCCGGTCTTATAAACAGAGCATTAGATACTTTTTTAGAGGTCCTTACAAAGAGTCCATCTGACACACGAACCTTACTGGAGATAGAGAGGATATATGAGGAGTTGAAGGAGTGGGAAAAGGCTTATGAAACCCGCAAGCGCATAGCAAGGTACACCAAAGGGGATCACTCCCACATCCTGGCCCACCATTTGGTGGAGTTGGGCAAGGCTAGCCAGGCACTGGGAGATTATTCGAGGGCAAAGGCCTTGTATAAAAAGGCCATTTCTACCAACAAGGAATGTGTAGACGCATATCTACATCTTGGGGACCTGTATGCAGAAAGAGGGGAATATAAAAAGGCCGTCTCTATGTGGAAGAAGATTGCAAGCGTGGATCCCCGGTTTACATATTTGGCATATGGAAGGCTAGAGAGCGTTTATGTGAATATGAAAAACATAAGACCTGTTGAGGAATTCTTAAAAGAATTGGCCAGCAAAAACGGCGATGCTTTTACTTATCTTGCCCTATCTAGATTTCTATTCGCTGAGGGGGATATTGAAGGGGCATTGAGAGAGGTTGGAAAAGCCCTTGAAGTAGAGCCCGGCTTATGGGAGGCTAGAAGGTTCCAAGGAGAGATCCTGATTCAAAGCGGCCGGGATACCGAGGCCCTTGCTGCATACAAAGAACTTATCTCCCAACTTGATCTTCCCTCACTAAGGTTTCAGTGTTCCAATTGTGGGCTAGAGGGAGAGGAGCTATATTGGCAATGTCCTAAATGCAGGTCTTGGGATAGTACCGCACCGGTCCCAGTGAGACAGAAGGCAGGTCGCAGCACCGTCTAATGAAAAGATTATGACTCAAATCACACCCATGCTTAGACAATACCTTGGGATTAAAGAACAATATCCCGATGCAATACTGTTTTTTCGTATGGGTGACTTTTACGAAATGTTCTTTGAGGATGCAAAGATTGCCTCAAAGATCTTGGGAATTGCCCTCACATCTCGAGGCACCTTTGACGGTGAGAAGGTGCCCATGTGTGGCGTTCCACACCATGCTTCCAAATCCTATATAGCGAGGCTTGTGGCCGCAGGCAAGAAGGTCGCAATTTGTGAGCAGGTGGAAGACCCTGCCTCCAGCAAGGGGATTGTAAAAAGAGAGGTAGTGCGAATTGTAACACCGGGTTCGGTCTTGGATGAAAGGGAGCTTGACGAGAAAGACAGTCTCTATATTGCAGCGCTTACGAAATTGTCTTCCCAATACGGTCTTGCCCATGTGGATCTGTCAACAGGAGAATTTCAAGTTACTGAGGTATCTGAATGGGAGGAAATCATTGACGAGCTTGCCAGGATCAGCCCCGCCGAACTCCTGGTACTTGAACGAGACGGCCTGATAAGCCATGAGGATTTAAGGGAATTCGCTGTAGAAGAACTTGACAGGAATTCATTCGATCCTTCCAGTGCGGAGGAGGTTTTGAAGGAGCAACTGGACACGAAATCCCTTGCCTCTTATGGGCTTGAACAGATGACAGCGGGTATTATTGCCGCAGGGGGGGTGATCACCTATCTGAGAAGTACTCAGAAATGCAAGCTGGTCCACATAAAGAGCATTTCCCCATATCGGCCCGGTGATTTTATGTTTCTCGACCATGCTACCACCACTAATCTTGAGTTATTCAAGACCATAAGGAGGCAGTCAAAGGAAGGCACTCTTCTTGGCGTACTGGATAAGACCTTGACACCCATGGGAGCCAGGCTGTTAAGAAAGTGGATAGCCTATCCATTGGTAAGTCTCGATGCCATAAAAAAAAGGCTGTCTGCCGTGGCGGAGCTTAAAGATGAGCCACTGTTGCGGGAAGATGTGCGGCAGGAACTGGACCGGATTTATGACATTGAAAGGCTAAATGGCAGGATTGCACTAGGTAGAGCAACACCAAAGGATCTCATTGCCCTTAAAAATTCTATTTCCCGGCTTCCAACTCTTAAGACAAGACTCGGAGGATCTACAAGTATTATTTTGAGTTCCATAGGTGAGAGCCTTGACACTTTGGGTGATATTTACCGGCTGCTTGACAATTCCATCCGAGATGATGCTCCGGCACTAACAAAAGACGGGTGGATCATAAAGGATGGATATAACAAGGAACTTGATCGCTTGATGCATCTTGCCCACGGGGGAAAGCAGTGGATAGCGGACTTCGCAAGGCAGGAGCAGGAAAGAAGCGGAATACCCAATCTTAAGGTTGGGTATAATAAGGTATTCGGCTATTATATAGAAGTTTCAAAGGCCAATCTGAGCCTTGTGCCATCCCACTACATAAGGAAGCAAACCCTGGTTGGGGCAGAGCGATATGTTACCCAGGAGCTAAAAGAAATGGAAGAGGAGATCCTCGAGGCAGAGGAAAAGAGGATCTCCCTTGAGCTTGAATTATTTGAGAATATTCGAAACCAGATCGCCTCTCAAAACAAAAGAATAAAACATACCGCGTCCCTCATTGCCCAGTTGGACGTTTTGGCTTCCCTTGCAGAGGTCGCTGACCAATATGGCTACGCTCGGCCTGAGCTGGATGATTCGAGAGACCTGGAAATAGTTGAGGGTAGACATCCAGTAATCGAGCGGGTAATGAAGGAAGAACAATTCGTTCCCAATGACGTTTCACTCAATGACAAAGATCAGCAGATAATGATCATTACCGGGCCTAACATGGCGGGGAAGTCAACGATCCTCCGCCAAGCCGCCCTTATAGTACTTATGGCCCAGATGGGAAGCTTCGTACCGGCTTCAAAGGCAAGAATAGGGCTTGTAGACAGGATATTCAGCCGCGTTGGTGCTTCTGATGATATTACAAGAGGCAGGAGTACCTTCATGGTGGAAATGAACGAAACAGCATCCATTTTGAAAAATGCTACTCCCAGAAGCCTGGTAATACTGGACGAGATTGGTCGGGGGACGAGCACATATGACGGACTTAGTATTGCGTGGGCGGTTGCCGAGGCCTTGCATGACCTTGGGGGGGAGGGAGTAAGAACCCTGTTTGCTACCCATTACCATGAGTTGACAGAGTTAGTCACGACAAAACAACGGGTCAAGAATTTCAATGTAGCCGTTAAAAAATGGAGGGACAAGATAATATTTCTTCGTAAGCTGGTGCCAGGGGCCACGAGTCATAGCTATGGGATAGACGTGGCGCGTCTTGCGGGTCTGCCAAAGCATGTTATTCAGAGGGCGAAGGAAATTCTCGAAAATCTTGAGGGTGAAGAAATTGACGAGGCAGGAAGGCCTAGGTTAGCTCGTAGTGCACGAAATGAGCCGAACGAAATCGTCCAGCTCAATCTTTTTGGTATGCAAAATGAGCATTTGGTGAAGTGGGTGAAGGATCTTGATATTTCCAGGATGACTCCTTTGGAGGCCTTGGTGGAGCTTGACAAGATGAGCAGGTATGTTGAAAAAGAGGGGGAGAAACTAGCCGAGAAGTAGTATGCAGTTGAAACTCGATACCATCTACATAAATCGAATCTTTGTGTTGGTCATCGTTGCCATTGTATTGGCTTATCCACTCAGAGGCTCGGATGAGTCTGCGGGGGCTGTCAAGGGGAAATCAAGAGCCACTTACCTTCTGGAAAAGGCAGATAAGTGTAAGGCATCTTTGTTTGCTTCGAAGAAAAGGAAGAAGTTTCGGCATTACTGGCTGAAGTGTATTAACCGCTATGATTACATTGCCAAGACCTATCCGAAATCCGACGAGGCCCCCCTTGCCCTTTATCGCGAGGCGCGGCTATACACCCTGCTTCATCTTTATTCTGGGTCAAGAAAAGACCTTGATCAAGCTCTCACCCTCTACCGACAGATAGTTGAGAGATACCCATCCCATGGCGTAGCCGACGATGCCCAGTACCGAATCGGGGAAATCTATTACAAATATAAGAAAGACCCTGCAAAGGCCTATGTGGAGTTCCTGCGGGTAGATATCAAGTACCCTATGGGAAACTACCGCCCCAAGGCCAAAAAGATGCTGAATAAGCTTGCGCTTCAATTGCGAAAGAAGGACCTCATAAAAGAAGCACAAGAGGTTAAGAGGCAAAATCGAAATGGCTTGGCCAAAGTGAAGGATATACGCCACTGGTCGACGCCTAATTACACTAGGGTGGTAGTGGATCTTGACCGGCCCGTAAAGTACACGCACAACCTTTTGGAAGAGGACCCCACATCAGGAAAACCCAGGAGGATCTACATAGACTTACAAGGGGTACGGGTAAGCCCTGACATTGACACCCAGATACCAATAAAGGATGGTCTGCTTCACAGGGCAAGGGCGGCGCAATATAAAAATTCCACAGTGAGGGTTGTCCTAGACCTTGAAAGCATTGGAGCATACAAAATATTTCATTTATATGATCCCTTTAGGATCGTGGTGGATGTAAAACGAGCACAGGGAGCCAAACCAAAAGAAAAGAAAACGATTGCGAAACTTCCCAAGAGAAGAGTAAGGCATGGTATTAGAAAGAACAAGAAGCCTGACAATTCTGTTACCCTCGCAAGGCAACTGGGTCTCAATGTAAACAGAATCGTGATAGATCCGGGGCATGGTGGGAAGGATCCAGGGTGCTATGTGGGCAGAGGAGTAAGAGAAAAGGATATAGTTCTAAGAATAGCTAAGATTCTGGCAAAAAAGTTGAAACAGAAGCTGGGCTGCGAGGTATATCTCACCAGGACTAAAGACGTGTTTTTACCGCTTGAGAGAAGGACTGCCATTGCCAATATGAAAAAGGCTGATCTTTTCATTTCCTTGCACGTCAATGCCCATAGAAAACGGTGGGTACATGGTATTGAGACATATTATCTCAATATGGCCACAGATGAGAGGGCCGTACTGGTTGCAGCCCGCGAGAACGCCACCACCCAGAAAAACATAAGCGATCTCCAGGCTATTTTAAGTGACCTTTTGCTGAACACGAAGATCCACGAGTCCAGCCGGTTGGCCTACGATATCCAAAAGGGGATAACCTCTGAACTCTCTAGGCGATACTCAAGGATTCGTAGCCTGGGGGTAAAACAGGCCCCATTCTATGTACTGATAGGAGCGCAGATGCCTTCTGTACTCATAGAGACAGGTTTCCTGACAAACTCCACTGAAAGAAAGAGACTCTTAAATCATACCTACCAAGCACGGCTAGCCGAAGGCATTGCCAAGGGCATAAAGAGATATATTGATAGTATCAATCTGGTCTACCAGGGCGGATAGAACGACCAGGGTTATGCACTTGCTTCCTGGGCAGCAGTGGCTGTCCTTTCAGCCACATCTTCTTTAAGCTTCATCCGAAGGTAAGCGTCAATAAAGGGATCAATATTTCCATCCATTACCCTTTCCAAATCCCCAACCTCAACACCAGTGCGATGATCTTTTACCATTCGGTAGGGATTAAACACGTAAGAGCGTATCTGACTTCCCCACGCGATCTCTTTCTGTGACTGATGGAGCTCTTGTTTCTTGGCCTCCTGTTTTTTCTTCTCCAGTTCATAGAGTTTTGCCTTCAGCACCTTCATGGCCATGTCCTTGTTTCGATGCTGCGATTTCTCGTTTTGGCATTGTACGACTATGCCTGTAGGGAGGTGGGTAATTCGCACGGCCGAACTGGTCTTGTTTACATGTTGACCTCCTGGTCCGCTGGCCCTAAAGGTATCAATCCGAAGATCCTTGTCATCGATCTCGATCTTAATATCGGTGTCTATTTCCGGAAGAACGGAAACCGAAGCAAATGAGGTATGTCTCCTGCCCGTCGCATCAAAGGGAGAAATTCTCACCATTCTGTGTATTCCGTGTTCCGACTTGAGGAGCCCATAGGCATAAGGGCCTACCACCGTGAATGTAACATTTTTTATCCCAGCCTCCTCTCCTGCGAGAAAGTCAATTACATTGACTTTCATTGCCTTATCTTCAGCCCAACGCGTGTACATCCGGAATAACATTTGAACCCAATCCTGAGCCTCGGTCCCACCAGCTCCAGCGTTTATTGCCACAATAGCGTTTCGGATATCATCTGGGTCCGCAAGTAGCGATTGGGTCTCTAAGGTGCTTATCTCCTTTTCAAGGCGACGAACCTCTTTGACAACCTCTTCTAATGTCTCCTCGTCATTTTCCTCAAGCGCCATTTCAGCCAAAATTTTGGCTTCCTCAACAGCTTCCTGATACTTTCTCCAGCGGTCCACCTTTTCTTGGACAGTGGCCCTCTGTTGACTTATTCTAGATGTTTCTTCCTGGTCTCTTTGCCAAAATGAGGGTTCGCCCATTACCTTTTCCAGTTTATCTAGCTGTACTTCAAGGCCATCGATGTCAAAGATGCCCCCTTAAGGAGTCCAATTGGGAAGCAAGCTTATCTATGCGCTCTTCCAGTTCTTCGTAAATCATTGTGTTTTCCTCCTACATTGATACAAGTCATGTTTATCAATCGGTCTATTTCAAAAATAGATGAAAATGGTCACAAAGACAACCGCTTATTTCGAAAAGCGCAAGTCAATCCCTATCTCCCTTTTCGCTGCACGAGAGCGATAATGAAAACAGAAAAGGATATCAGAAGCGCGGCCTTTGCAAACAGGTCTCCGTAACGCTCATAGAAGGTGGAGGCATGGGTGGAAGACACGGTTATTTTCCCCACTAACACCTCTTTTGTGAAAAGCCTACTCTTTGCCTTAATCCGTCCGTAGGGATCTATAATTGCGCTGAACCCCGTATTAGCTGCCCTCACCAAAGGAACCCTGTTTTCCACAGCGCGGAATACTGTCATTGCCAGATGCTGGTATGGGGCGCTGGTCTTACCGAACCAGGCGTCATTGGTCAGGTTCACAAAGAATTCTGCCCCTTGCCTTTTTTCTGTCCTGGAAATTTCAGGAAATATTGCCTCAAAGCAGATCATAACGCCAAATCTTGAGCCGTGAAACTCGATGGGTCTAAAGGATGACCCGGGGCTGAAACTTCCTGCCCCAGGTACGAGCTTACCGACGAAGGATAACACTCTTGCCAAGGGCACATACTCGCCAAATGGTACCAAATGCACCTTATCATAATACTGAGGCATACTTCCGTCAGGTTTGAGAAGATACGCTCTATTGTAATATCTGGTGTTCGATTCAGATTCCTCGTATGCTGGGCTGCCAAAAAGAATTGGACAGTTAAGCTCTTGGCTCAGGGCCACAACCCTCTTGGCCATTGGTTCGTTGGCCTGGAAAAAGAAAGGGGTGGCAGTTTCTGGCCAAATCACCAGATCGGGATTTGAACTGGCTGCAGCCCTTGTAAGGGTCTCGTACAGCTCCATTGTCTTGTTTTGGAACCGTGTGTCCCACTTGAGCGACTGATCAATACTGGGCTGCACGATTGCAACACTTAGGGAAGTCTCTTTTCTTTGTGTTGGTATGATACTTGGGTGCAACTGTTGGTAACCGAACCATAAGATTACCGCAACACAGAGGAAGGTAAAAAGGCTGCTCTGGATCAATTGGCGCAAGGAATGATTATTCCGGGCCAGAAAAACCTTGTAGCAATACCAATTGACCAATATTATTGCGAATGAAAGGCCATACACACCAAAAATCGCTGCGACCTGGATGAGGAGCGGATGATTATATTGGGAATACCCTGTGAGGCACCACGGAAAACCTGTCAGTAGCTTGGCCCTGCCATACTCAAGGGCAACCCATGAAAAAGGGATCCAGACTGAGGCAGATTTCGTATCTTTGAGCAATACGACTAAGCTGCAAAACAAGGCAGGATATATGGCTAGATAAATGGCCAGAAGAAGCACGGCAGCAATGGCTGTAATAAAGGACATCTTTCCATAATGGCCAACAGCAATCACGATCCAGTAAATAAGGGCCACAAAGTGGGCAACGCCCCATGTCCAACCTAGACCAAACGCGGTTCGGCATTCCTTGTTTTCCACGAGCTTAAACAGCGGTGCAAGTGAAATCCAGGCAAGCCATCCAAAAGGCGAGGGAGGAAATACAGCCGCAAAGAGCAAGCCCCAAAAAGCTGCCATCACATAATCGGATTTTTGGGTAAGATTCGCTCTGGTCATTGTAATGGAGTTGTCCCTTTCAGGTGGCCGATTTTTCCTGGGAGGACAATTGCTCAGGGGAAGGGATTACCCGGACAAGAATCTTTTCAACCTTTCGCAGGTCGGCTTGCTGAATTGTCATGATTAGTCCTTCATATCTGATCTTTTCACCAACCTCAGGGAGTCTTCCGAGCAGATTTATTATGAATCCGCCTACAGATTCATAGTCACCTTTTGGAAGTTCGATACCCAAGGCATCCTCAAGTTTTTCTATCTCCAGTTTGGCATCGACAAGGAAGGTGTTTTCGTTTATTCTTGAAAGCAGGGGTACTTCGGTGTCGTGTTCATCTAAAATTTCACCAACAATCTCTTCAATGATATCCTCTATAGTGATGATCCCTGATGTCCCGCCGTATTCATCCGTTACAATTGCCAGATGCGTTTTCTTTTCCTTAAGGCTTTTCAAGACCTCGTTTATGCTTTGAGTCTCTGGGACAAAAAAAGGCGGCCTCAGGATATCAAAAGGGAGTTTTGTATCTGGCTCCTTTCCCCATAGCTTAAGAAGGTCCTTTGCATGCAAAATGCCTACGATTTTGTCTATGCTTTCTTTATGGATGGGGATTCTAGTGTGGCCGCATTGGTTAACCAGTTTGATTACTTCTCCTAAGGAGCTGTCAAGGGGAGCCGAGGAAATCTCGGTCCTCGGAACCATTACAGAATGGGCCTTAGTCTCCCTAAGGTGTAGGGCACCAAAGACCATATTAGTCTCCTCGCCACTAATGAGGCCCTTTGCTTGACCTTCGTCCATTAGATCATGGATTTCTTCGGCGAGATCGTGGGTATCAGTAAGGTGAGACTTTCTCTTCTTAAATAGCTTGAAAAAACGAAATAGACCTTGTTCAGAGCCGTCGCCCAATGGTGTATAATCACCCCGTCTAAAACTCTTTTAAAATGGCCTTATTTGGGAGGCAGGTTTGTTTGCCTTGACAATCTTTAGAAATTTTAGTTCTGTATTCTTATTCTGTCAAGAAAATTGGGTGGAATTAAGCTCTTGACGGATAGCCACAGGGTGAGTAAAATACAAAATGGTAACCGTTCCATGGGAGTATATGGGACGGGAGCTTAAGAGCGGGCATAGCTCAGCTGGTAGAGTACAAGCTTCCCAAGCTTGGTGTCGCGGGTTCGAATCCCGTTGCCCGCTCCAGTTTTATTTGTGTACCTCGTGTTCACGCAGAAATTTTCAGTTGGGCGTGCACACTGGAGGGCTTGACCGGGCCTGATTCCCTTTTTGAGGTTGCCGGACATTGTCCGGTTTCTTCGAATTGCGGACTGGACGGTGGACTCTTATATCGCGCTTATCATTCCGCAATGTAAGTTGCCGCGGTTCATTATAGTCTGCAAATGGTAGAAGCGGGCCTGAGAGCCCGCTTTTTAATTGGAAATAGTCTGGTATGGCTGATACTGCTCAACAGATAGCTCACAAGGTTATCACCATAATAGAGCCGGTGGTTGAGGACCTAGGCCTTGATCTTGTTGACGTGGAATACGTTACCGAGAGGGGTAGATGGGTATTGAGGGTCTATATCGACAAGCCTGGTGGTGTGACGATTGATGATTGCGCTGATGTCAGTAATGAAATAGGTGACTTACTGGATGTAAAAGGAGTCATTTCTGGTGCCTACATTTTGGAGGTCTCTTCACCGGGCTTAAACAGGCCTTTGCGGAAAGAAAAGGATTTTATCTGGGCGACTGGCAAGAAAATAAAAGTGAGGACCAAGGTTCCCCTTAATGGAAGACGAAATTTCACAGGTTTGCTGGAAAGCTGCAGCCAAGGGGTCATCACAATAAGGATAGAACAAGACGTTGTGGAGCTGGCGTTGGACGGGTTAGAAAAGGCCAATCTCCTTTACTCATTTGAATAGCTGCCATGGGGGTAATCCTGAGAAAGTTATCAGGACGAATTTATAGGAAGGATTCTGTTTCAGAGAGAGGAAGAGAATGATTTCAGACTTGAAAAGAATGATAGACCAAGTAAGCCGGGAAAAGGGGCTGGACCAGGAGGTGCTTATTGAGGCCCTTGAGGAGGCTGTGAAGACCGCTGCCAAAAAGAAGCTCGGGCCTGATAAGGATATCGAGGTGAGTTTTAACCCGGATCTGGGGGAAGTTGAGGTCTTTGAATTCAAGGAGGTGGTGGATAGGGTCACTGACGAGCGTGTGCAGGTTTGCCTGGAAGAAGCAAGGAAGCTGGACCCTGAATGCGAAGTTGGTGACAGCCTCGGCATGAAGATGGAAACTACTGCCTTTGGCAGGATTGCGGCGCAGTCGGCTAAGCAGGTTATCATGCAGAGGCTCAAAGAGGCTGAGAGGGATATTGTTTACGATGATTTCAAGGATAGAAAAGGAGAGATCATCAACGGCATAGTGCAGCGATTTGATAGAGGTTCAATAATAGTTAACCTGGGCCGTACCGAGGCGGAATTGCCCCCAAGGGAGCAGATCCCCAGGGAATCTTATCGGCAAGGAGACAGAATAAGGGCCTACATCCTGGACGTGAAGCAGTACAGTAGAGGCCCTCAGATTATTCTGTCCAGGACACACCCCAACTTTCTTTCAGCTCTCTTTGAAAACGAGGTTCCTGAGATATCAGAGGGTATTGTGAAGATAATGCAAGTTGCCAGGGAACCTGGGAGTCGCTCCAAGATAGCTGTCTATTCAAGAGACCCTGACGTGGACCCGGTCGGGGCCTGCGTTGGAATGAAAGGGAGCAGGGTCCAGGCTGTTGTCCAAGAACTGAGAGGAGAAAAAATAGATATTGTGACATGGGACCCTGATCCAGCCAAGTTCATATGCAATGCCTTAGCCCCTGCGGAGATAATTCGGGTGGTAGTGGACGAGGAAAACCATTCCATGGAGGTAGTCGTTCCTGATGACCAGCTTTCCCTTGCAATAGGCAAAGGGGGGCAAAACGTCAGGCTGGCCTCTCGATTGACTGGATGGACCCTGGATGTTGTAAGCGAGACCAATTACAACAAGGCACTAAAAGAGGGCTACCAATCGTTGCTTTCATTGGAAGGGGTTGGAGAAAAACTGGCTGCCGAACTTTATCAGGAAGGGTTTAGGTCTGCCCTTGACTTGAGTCAGGCAGAACCAGAGGAGCTTATGGGGATAGAAGAAATGACGGAGGAAAAGGCCAGACAGCTTATTGATGAGGCGATCTCCTTCATTGAGAAGAAAGAGGAAGGCGAGGCACTAGTGGAGGAAGCGGAATCGGAAGAGCCTGTGGAACAGTCAGAAGAAAATGAAGGCGCCGAACTTGAGGACAAAGAGGTTCCCCAAGCCGGGGATGAGTAAGACAAAGTGTCATAGCCCTATTCGCAGCTGTATAGCGTGCGGGTCAAAGAGGGAAAAAAAGCAGCTTTTGAGACTGGTATTGGACAACGACGGATGGGTCGTTGTAGACAAAAGTGGCCATGCTCCTGGAAGAGGAGCCTATGTCTGCAAGAATGAGGAGTGCTGGTCAGCAATTCAAAAGCAAAAGATATTGGCCAGAGCGTTTCGAGGGAAAGGGCGCATGGCCCTTAGGGCTGACCTCGATAGTGAGATGCCCGTCGAAATACGGGAGTAATATCTCAAAGAGATTGTATTTAAAACTCGGGGGAGTGTATGGCAAAAGTTAGAGTATATGAGCTTGCTCGGGAACTCAACCTTGAGAGCAAAGAGCTTGTGGAAAAGCTCCTTGCAGGCGGCATGAATATAAAGAATTATATGAGCACCTTGGACGAAGAGGCAGTTGCTAGGGCACGGGACATCGTTTCAGGTAAGGTCTCAGAAGTGGTGGAGGAAAAGCGCATCAGACCCACTGTTATCCGCCGTAGAAGAAAAAAGGTGACCATTGAGGTGAAGCAGCCCGAGGCAGAGGCAGAGAGGAAGGTCGCAGAAAAGACGGCTCCTGAAGTTGTAACCCGGCCCGAGGCTGAAGCAGACCTTGGTGTGAAGGAGGAGGAACTCGAGGTCAAGGCGGAAGCCGCTGAGGCGAAAAAAGTAGAGGTAGCACCCCCGGGCAAGGAACAAGAGGTGGAAGAAGTACCTAAAGAGGTTCCTGAAAAAAGGGTTCAGGCCAAGCCTGTCAAACCCAAGAAGAGAAAGAAGAAAGAAGAACCGGCAAAGATTATAAGACGCCCGGAGGAAGGCCCTCTGAAAGATATCCTGGCCCAGCAGGCCGAAGAGGAGAAGGAGGAGGTAAGGCCAAAACCTACCCATTCGTTGAAACCGCTTGAAATTGCCAAAGAAGTGGCCGAGAAGGCTGCCAAGGCTAAGGCTGGGAAGAAGAAAGAGAAACGCAGGGAAGAGCCCAAGGAGTTAGCACCCAAGAAGGTGGTGCGCCATAGGAAGAAGGAGATATTCGAAAGGGCTGAACTTTACGAAGGGCGCGTTCCAAAGAGAAAGGAAAAGAAAAGTGCCAAGAAACTCAGGCAACAAGAAAGGGAAATCAGGCAAACAGAAATAACAGTACCCAAGGCTGTGAAGCGCAAGTTAAGGGTGCCAGAATCAGTAACTGTTGCAGAGCTTGCAAAGGCCATGGGTATTAAGGCAGCTGAGGTTATAAAGAAGCTTATGGCCTTGGGTGTGGTAGCTACCATTAATCAGTCCGTTGATTTTGAAACTGCTGTATTGGTTGCAGACGAATTCGGTTATGAACTTGAATTGGAAAGCTTCGAAGAAGAGTTGCTTCTGGAAGAAGAGGCAGATAAACCAGAAGACCTTGTGTCCAGGCCACCTGTTGTTACCATTATGGGCCATGTTGACCATGGCAAGACCTCGCTATTGGATTATATACGTAAGTCTAACATCATCAGTGGCGAGTCTGGGGGCATAACCCAACACATTGGTGCATATTATGTAGAGGCCGAAGGCGGAAGCATTGTATTCCTCGACACACCTGGCCATGAGGCTTTCACTGCCATGAGGGCAAGGGGGGCAAAGGTTACTGACTTGATTGTGCTTGTGGTGGCAGCAGATGACGGGGTTATGCCGCAGACAAGAGAGGCTATAAACCATGCACGAGCAGCAGACATTCCGATTGTCGTGGCCATAAACAAGATGGACAAACCAGAGGCCAACCCGGAAAAGGTCAAAAGGGAGCTTGCAGAGCTGGATTTGGTCCCAGAGGAATGGGGTGGCGACACCATTTTTGGCTATGTGTCCGCAAAAACGGGAGAGGGCGTCGATGAGCTACTCAGCCTCATTCTGCTTCAGGCAGAAATGCTTGAGCTGAAAGGGAATCCAAAGAAGCCTGCGAGGGGCACCATTATAGAGGCTCGACTGGATAAGACAAGGGGTCCGGTTGCCACTGTTCTTATAAAGAACGGGACCCTTAAGCCAGGGGATTATTTTGTGTGTGGAGAACACTACGGTCGTGTGAGGGCCATGTTGAACCACAGGGGCAAAAAGATGATATCTGCGGGGCCCTCCATGCCGGTAGAGGTATATGGGATCTCCGGAGTACCTATGGCAGGAGATGACTTTATAGTGGTCAAAGACGAACGGAGCGCTAAGAGGATTGCGGAACGGAGAATGGCGCAGAGCAAGAAACAAGAGCTTGCTCGCAAGGGCATAGTAAGCCTTGACGATCTGTTTCAACGTATTAAAGAGGGTGAGGCAAAGGAACTAAATGTCGTACTTAAGACTGACGTGCAAGGCTCACTGGAGGCCTTATCCGATTCCCTGGATAAATTAAGTACGGATGAGGTGAAAGTAAATATTATCCACTCAGCTACCGGTGCAATTACCGAATCGGATGTAATGCTGGCCTCTGCCTCTGATGCCATTATCATTGGCTTTAATGTGAGGGCCAATCCGAGGGTATCTGAAATTGCTGAAAAGGAAAAAGTGGATATTCGTTATTACGATGTCATTTACAATGTGTTGCAAGACATAAGACGGGCAATGGCTGGATTACTTGAGCCTGTATTTAAGGAAGAAATTATTGGCCGAGTAGATGTAAAGGCTATTTTTCATGTGCCCAAAGTTGGTACTGTTGCAGGTTGTTACGTAACCGATGGTCATGTAGAGCGCACTGCCAAGGTGAGAGTACTGCGCGATGATGTTGTTGTATTCGATGGAAAAATAGCCTCTCTCAAGCGTTTCAAGGATGATGTCAAGGAGGTGCAGGCTGGATACGAATGCGGAATAGCAATTGAGGGCTTCCAGGATGTCAAACCCGGTGACGTGTTTGAGGTCTACATGGTTGAAGAGGTTGAGGCAGAGCTTTAATTATGGTGGTTGGTACACTAAAGATCGAATTTTATTTGACTGACAACCATTCCCTTAAAGGGAAACGAAAGGTTGTCAGAAGCATGGTGGACAAGGTTAAGTCTCGATTCAATGTTGCCATAGCAGAGATAGGATCTAATGACAAGTGGCAAAGGATAGAAATTGGAATAACTACGGTGGGTAATGATCGGAGGCACATTGATTCCTCTTTAAATCATATTTTGTCTTTTTTGGAGTCTCAGTACTTGGCAAGGATTGTGGACTGCCACATTGAGATATTTAATGTTTAGCGGAAGGAGCTTCCAATGCTAGCAGGCAATCGCACGGTAAGGGTTGGGGAGCAGATCCTTAAAGAGATAGCCGTGCTCCTTATAGAACACGTCAAGGATCCTCGGGTTAAGACAGTCACCATGACTGGCATCAAACTAAGCAAGGATCTGAAGCACGCAAAGGTCTATTACAGTGTTATGGGAGGGCGTGCCGAGGTAAACAGGGCACAGGCAGGTCTTAACAGTGCCAAAGGCTATATCAAAAGAATGATAGGGGAAAGGTTGGAATTGAGATACATACCCGAGCTCCTTTTCATTCACGATGAATCTTTGGAAATTGGAATGAATATAGAAAGGCTCTTGGAAACTCTTAAGGCAAATGAATCACACGACGACACTGCAACAAATAATTGAGATATTGAAGGAGGGAGAGGCCTTCATCCTCACGACCCATAAAGACCCGGACGGCGACGGTATCGGATCCATGTTGGCATTAGGAGAGGCCCTTAGGGATTCAGGGAAGACTGTGCAATTGCTGCTTGAAGAAAGTGTTCCGTCTCCGTTTGATCTGTTGGAGGGGGCAACAGGAATAAGCCAAGATCTTAGCAATGACATGAAATGGTCTGGAGTCTTTGTTCTTGATTGTGCGGACGAAATGCGTTTGGGAGGCCTCAGGGAGCACCTTTCGGAGATTCGTCCCTGGATCAACATTGATCATCACGAGACCAACACTGGTTTTGGAGACATAAACCTTGTAGAGCCTAAGGCCTCTTCTACCGGAGAGCTTGTTTACGATGTCATAAAGGAATTAGGGCTTCCGCTAAATACAATAATGGCAGAAAACCTTTTTGCAGCCATTCAAACAGATACAGGTTCTTTCAGATACGAGAATACCACTTCAAGGGCCTTGAGAATCGCAGCAGAAATGGTCGACTTGGGGGTGAGTCCGTGGCAAGTAACCCAAAAGGTGATGGATGGCCACGAGTTGCCTCGTTTGAAATTATTGAAATTAGCGCTTGAGACAATTGAATTACATCATGGTGGGAAGATCGCAACTATTGTGCTGGCAAAAGATATGTTTGAAAAATCTGGGGCCGGCAAGCTGGACAGCGAGCGGTTTGTGGATTTTATTAGATTCATAAGGGGAGTCGAGATAGCCGCATTGATCCGGCAGACCGGTGACGGGCGTTTCAAGTTCAGTCTGAGATCTAACAACCGTGTGAATGTAGCGCAACTAGCGGCTGTATTCGGTGGGGGAGGACATGAAAGGGCAGCAGGATTTGACTGCGAAGGGGATCTTGGTAAGCTGAAAGAATCTTTCATGAAGGAGGCGGTACGGTTTCTTAATGAAAAGTGCTGATGGGGGGATACTTCTTGTTGACAAGAGTGAAGGGGAGACCTCCCATGATGTTGTTCAAAAGGTAAGGAGGGTCCTTGGCATTCGCAAGGTAGGGCATGCTGGCACCCTTGATCCCTTTGCCACCGGCTTGCTGGTGGTTCTGGTGGGTCAAAGCACCAAGTTGTCACCATTTGTTACTGCGGAAACCAAGGTATATGAGGCGGTTGTGCACCTTGGAGTGGAAACAGATACCTATGATAAGACGGGAAAGATAGTCAGGGAAAGGGGGCTATCAGAGATAAAAAGGGGAGATGTGGAGAAGGTACTAACCAAATTTACAGGGGAGATCGAACAAATTCCGCCTCCCTTTTCGGCGCTCAAGATTAAGGGAAAAAGGGCTTATGAGATGGCTAGAAAGGGTGAAGAGGTGAAGCTTTCGCCACGCAAGGTGGTTATTTATGACTTGACTGTTGAGGAGTTTGAACCCCCGCTTTTATCGATAACGTTAAGATGTTCTTCAGGAACTTATGTGAGGAGCCTTGCTTCTGATGTGGGCGATGCGCTTGGGTGTGGGGCACACCTCAACTTATTGCGCAGGACTCAAGTTGGCGCATTTAGAGTAGAAGAGGCCATCTCCTCATCACTTTTAAAAGGAATTGGTTCCAATGATTTGAAAGCCAGGCTTATTAACCCGGTAAAAGCGTTGCCCCACATGATGAATGTTGAAGTAAACGATCATTTGGCGCGAAGAATTCGCAAAGGATACTGTCCAAAAATCACTGAGCTAATGCTTCAATCAGGATCATTTGATGAGATGGGATCCCTTATTAAACTTGTTTGTGATGGGCAGCTAGTGGCAATTGCTAGCGTGAGACGTTCAGCACCGGAAAAATGCACGAAGCTGTTAAGCTTAAAAAGAGTATTCTTATAAAAAGGAGGTCAAAAAGTGGTCCTAACACCAGAAGCCAAAAAGGAGATTATTGAGAGATTCAAAACCCATGAAAAGGATACCGGGTCGCCAGAAGTTCAGATTGCGCTTCTCAGTAGCCGGATCAAGTATCTTACGGAGCATTTTAAGGTTCATAAAAAGGATCATCATTCCCGTAGGGGGCTCTTGAAATTGGTCGGGCAGAGAAGGAGGCTTCTAAATTACCTGAAGAAGAAGGACATTGAGCGTTACAGGAATGTAATTAAAGAATTAGGAATCAGAAAATAACAGGTGTTCCTAAGAACCGCCTGAGTCGTTTTTGATAAAAGGTTTAGGATATAGGTGAGAAAGGATGAGTGAGACCATGATTAAAAGTGCTTCAGTTGAAATAGACGGTCGGCCCCTTTACGTAGAAACTGGCCGGGTGGCAAGACAGGCCAGTGGTTCAGCAGTCGTGACCTTTGGAGAGACAGTAGTTCTGGTTACTGCTGTATCCACTGACGAAGTGAGGGAAGGGATAGACTTTCTTCCCCTTACTGTGGAGTACCAGGAGATGTCATATGCAGGAGGTCGGATCCCGGGTAATTTCTTCCGCCGAGATATGGGCCGGCCAAGCGAAAGAGAAGTGCTGACCTCTAGGCTAATTGATAGGCCATTGAGGCCTCTTTTCCCTGATAACTACCATTTTGAAACCCAGGTAATAGCAAGTGTGCTTTCCACAGATAGGGAGAACGAGGCAGATGTGTTGGCGATGCTTGGCGCCTCGATTGCGCTTGAAATCTCTGACATACCTTTTCGGGGTCCTATAGCAGGGGTGAGAGTGGGACGTATTGGCGGAAAATTGGTATTAAACCCTACTCTTAGTGAGCAACAAGAAAGTGATATTAACCTGATAGTAGCTGGCAATAAGGCAGGCATAGTGATGGTTGAAGGTGGTGCAAAATTTGTATCAGAAGATGAAATAGTGGATGCAATATTTTACGCCCAGAGGGCCATTGGGCCATTGCTGGATATGCAGGATGAATTGAGGAGGGCAGTTGGAAAGCCTAAGCGTATTGTGCCTCCTGAGTCCATAGAAGAGGACTTGTTGAACAAGATGGAAATGACGGCCACGCCGTTGTTGGAAAAGGTGATAATAACGGCAGATAAGAAGGAAAGGCAGGCAAAGAGAAAAGAGGCACTCGATAAGGTGCTGGGAGAATTGAGTGAATCATTCCCCGACAAGGAGGCCCAGATAAAGGATAAATTCTACGAACTAGAGAAGAAAATGGTTCGCCGCATGGTTCTCGAGGACAAGAGACGCATCGACGGCAGGTCTTTCACTGATGTGAGACCCATTGACAGCATTGTTGGAGTCTTGCCGAGGGTACATGGCTCAGCCCTTTTTACAAGGGGTGAGACGCAGGCGATGGTCTTGACAACGTTGGGAACCGAGCTCGATGAACAGAAAATTGAGTCCATATATGGGGATCAATTCAGGTCATTTATCTTTCATTATAATTTCCCTCCCTATAGCGTTGGCGAGGCAAGGAGACTCACAGGTCCTGGCCGAAGAGAAATAGGTCACGGTGCACTGTCCCGCCGGGCACTGATGCCAGTGATGCCTGACAAAGAAAAATTTGATTACTGTGTTCGAGTGGTCTCAGAGATTCTGGAGTCCAATGGTTCCTCATCAATGGCCAGTGTCTGCGGGGGCTCCCTTTCCCTCATGGATGCGGGAGTTCCTGTAAAGGATGCAGTTGCCGGTGTAGCAATGGGATTGATGTCTGAAGGTGATAACATCGCTGTGCTTACAGATATCATTGGTGACGAGGATCACTATGGAGACATGGACTTCAAGGTGACAGGAACCCACGATGGGATTACGGCCCTCCAAATGGACATCAAGATTGAAGGGCTTTCCAAAGGGATTTTGTCCAAGGCGCTCCAGCAGGCAAGGGGGGCAAGGCTACATATATTGGAGAAGATGAATAAGACCATAGCCAAGCCCAGGAAACATATTTCCGAGCATGCACCTGTTGTGACTACAGTTGAGATCAAGCCTGAAAAAATCAGGTTACTCATTGGCCCAGGCGGAAAGACCATTAGGAATATCTGTAGTGAGACTGGAGCCCGTGTAGAGGTGGATGATTCAGGCAAGGTATATATTGCAGCTCCGGACAAAGAAAGCTCCGAAATGGCTGTTAAGATGATAAATGAGATCGCCCAGGAGGCCGAGATTGGCAAGATATACATGGGAAAGGTAACCAAGATTATGGATTTTGGCGCGTTTGTGGAAATTTTCCCGGGAACAGATGGACTGATCCATATCTCCCAACTTGATAGGCAGCGCGTGAATAAGGTATCTGATATTCTCAAGGAAGGTGATGAAGTCTTGGTTAAAGTTTTGGATGTAGATGAGAACGGAAAGATTCGGCTGTCTCGCAAAGCCGCCCTGGGGGAACGTCTAGACGATGTTTAAGAAAACGGTTCTGGACAATGGGGTTCGAATATTATCAGAGTCTGCAAATTACCTAAACTCCCTTTCGCTCGGTATCTGGGTTGATGCAGGATCGCGCGACGAGACACTTGAGGAGAATGGTGTAAGTCATTTTATAGAGCATATGGTCTTCAAAGGCACCAGGAACCGAAGCGCCCTGCAAATTGCAAAGGAATTGGACGCCATAGGTGGCCTTTCCAATGCCTTCACTGGCAAGGAAAACACCTGTTTTCACGCTCGCGTTTTGGGTAAACATTTTTGCACCCTATCCGACATCCTTTCTGACCTGTTCCTAAACCCCATTTTTGATTTAGCAGATATTGAAAGAGAGAGGGAGGTTATTCTCCAAGAAATTAGCATGGTAGAGGATACACCTGATGAAAATGTCCATGTGCTGTTCAACAGGCATTTTTGGCGGGATCATCCAATAGGGATGCCAATTCTCGGGACTGGAAAAAGCATTTTAGCCATTAAAAGGGATCACCTCTTTAGTTACAGGGCTCGGCACTATTCACCTGATAGGGTTTTGATTGTGGCGGCAGGTAATGTAGATCATGAAAAGTTGGTATCTTTCTTCAGGCCATTATTTGAACCGTTGGAACCCAATGGCCATATCCACCAAAGACAAACCCCCAACTGCTACACTGGTGTATCCGTTTACACTAAGGAATTGGAACAGGTGCATATTTGTATTGGGGGGGAGGCCCCCTCGTTGAGGAGTCCCGAAAGGTTTGCGTGTGGTGTCTTTAATACGATACTTGGTGGGAATATGAGTTCGAGGTTGTTTCAAGAAATAAGGGAAAACCGAGGACTTGCCTATTCGGTCTTCTCTTTCCTTTCAGCCTACCTTGATACAGGCATGTTAGGCATATATGTAGCTACAGATAAAGACAAGGTCAACCATGTCCTTGATACCCTCAAGAAAGAGGTGAGGAAGATGCTAAGCGGGGGGATCACAGAGGATGACCTAAGCTTTGCAAGGGAGCACCTTATTGGCGGCATCTACCTGGCAGCAGATAACACAGACAACAGAATGATGAGGATAGCCAAGAACGAAATGGTCTATGGCCGATACATCAGCTATGAAGAGCTGGTTGCTGAACTTAACAAGGTGACACTTAACGACGTGATAAAGGCTGGACGTAAGGTATTCCTTGACAATGGCATATCCATGACGGCCCTGGGCCCTATAGGGGAAGAAGAAATAGATAAGGGATGTATTGAATTTTCTTAGATTGCTATTTGGTGTCCATCCATAAACTCCCTCTCCCTTGAGGCCTGCCTACAGCAGGCAGGCTCACCCAGCCTCTCCCCCTCGAGGGGGAGAGGAGTATAGAGCTTGTGGATGGAAACTATCTGGTTAATGATGGGCGTCCGCTATGGAAGCAGAAAAGCATGATCTCCAAATCAGGATACGAAGGCTGCCTCGGTCAGAGGGCCTACCTCTACCGCGTTATGAGTCGAACGGTTCTTCTGGCATGGATCTTAGGGCCGCGGTCCAGGGGCCTGTCGTCCTCAACCCTGGGGATATAAGGCTTATACCTACGGGCGTGGCCATATCTCTCCCACCGGGATACGAAGCCCAGATAAGACCACGGAGTGGATTGGCGCTGCGCCACGGAGTGGGAATGGTTAACTCCCCTGGTACCATTGATTCTGATTATAGAGGAGAGATCGGCATAATACTTGTCAACTGGGGTACGAAGCCGTTTGTGGTTAATAGGGGGCAAAGAATTGCGCAAATGGTAATTTCTAAGGTCTACCGGGCGAGTCTCCAGGAGGTAAAGGCCTTAGATGAAACGGAAAGGGGAAACGGTGGGTTTGGCCATACTGGTTTGCTGTGAGTTGAGGGTATGAGATTCTCGGTATTAGGCTCTGGAAGCAGTGGCAATGTATCATATGTTGAGACCAAAGAAACAAAAATTCTGATTGATGCCGGATTCAGTTGTAGGGAAATTGAAAAGCGTCTTAAGTTGTTAGGCCTAAAGGCCAGGGAAATTGATGCAGTGGTAGTTACCCACGAGCATATTGATCACGTAAGGGGGGTTGGGATCTTTGCAAGGCGATATGAAGTTCCGGTGTTGATAAACAGGGCAACTCTTGCGCGCTGCAGCAAAACAATAGGCAATATTCCTGTGCCACTGTTTTTTAACACGGGCGAGAGTCTTATTTTCAAGGATGCACACCTACATTTCATAACCAAGTGCCACGACGCGGCTGATCCTGTGGCTCTCACCGTGAGCTCTGATGGATGTAAACTTGGGGTAATTACTGATCTTGGCCGTCCCACTTCTTTGATATTAGATAGTATACAGGGATGCCAGGGGCTAATTCTAGAGTTCAACCATGATGTGGAGATGTTGGACTCGGGTCCATATCCCATTGACTTGAAGCGGAGAATAAGAGGTCCAGATGGTCATCTTTCCAATGATCAGGCTGCAGAAATCCTAAGCGAGACTATTGGTGAGGATCTATCCGTTTTGGTCCTTGCGCATCTCAGTGAAACTAACAATACCAAGGAACTTGCCTTTCAAGAGGCGCGGCGGGTAATTCAGGGACACGGAAAAGGGGCTGCCACAGTCGTTGTAAGTAGTCAAAGATACCCTATGCCGATGACCTCCCTCGGGATTGGGGAACACGGCTAGAGGGAAAAGAATAAAAGGTTGGAGCTTTTCGAAACCGTCAACCTCCCGATTTGTGAGGGATCACATGATCTTGCTTGGCAACACAAGGCTACGTTTATGGCTGATCCTGATGACTGCTTTGGTCATGGCTTTTTTTGCCTCTTGTGCGGAAGTGCCTTTGACCGGACGAAAAAGTTTGCGTTTGGTACCAGAGCATGAGGTGCTGTCATTAAGCTTTCAACAATACAATGAGGTCTTGAAGAAATCCACGCTTTCCAAAGATAAGGAAAAAGTGGAAATGGTAAGGCAGGTTGGCAGGCGCATTGCAAGGGCTGCCGAAGAGTTTTTGGAGGACCAAGGGCTTGGGTACGAGATAGAACATTATCAGTGGGAATTCAATCTCATAGAAAATGACAAAGTGGTTAATGCCTGGTGTATGCCCGGTGGTAAGGTTGCAATATACACTGGAATTCTGAAATATACCAAGGATGAGGCCGGGCTCGCAGTGGTCCTTGGCCACGAGGTGGCTCACGCTATTGCTCATCATGGAAATGAGCGTATGAGTGAGGCGCTGTTGGCAAATTTTGGGGGAATGGCCCTTTCGGTAGCCCTTGCCAACAGGCCCACACGGACAAGACAACTGTTCATGGCCGCATTTGGGGTAGGTGCCAATGTGGGTTTCCTCTTACCATATAGTAGAATACAAGAGTCTGAGGCAGATCATATAGGTGTGGTACTCATGGCAAGGGCGGGCTATGATCCGAGAGCTGCACTGTCATTCTGGAAAAGGATGAGGAAGACTAGCAGTAAGCGGCCTCCGGAATTTCTTTCCACGCACCCTGCTCCAGAGACAAGGATCAAAAGGCTCATGGGATATGTTGATGAGGCCATGCAGTATTATAGGGGATAAGTGTGTGCAAAGCCGAAACTGCCAAGAGGATTACCGCGCAATATTTAGGGGGTCAGCATGGAGCAGGGACTTATTGACAGTTATTTTTTTGCACTAGTTAGGGTGATAGACGCTATTTATAGAGATGACGAAGATCTAGGAGATGTCCTTTACTTTATTGTGTCTCTCGCTGCAGAGCTGACCGGAGCAAAAGGCAGCACCATTCGAGTGCTCGAACACGGTACATTTGACCTTAAGGTGGTAAGCAGCTATGGATTGAGCAAGAGCTACCTGGAATCTGGAGCCATTGATCGTGGCAAGAGCATCACGGAGATTCTGCAAGGGGACACAATCATTATCAATGATTTTGAGAGGGATCCCAGGATTCAGGATAGGGAAGCTGCCAGAAAAGAAGGTCTGAAGTCGGTGATAGGACTCCCATTCACGGTAAATGAAACTACGTACAGTATCCTTAGGGTATATTATTCCTCAAGAAAGATTCCTAGGCACGATGAGATGGAGTTCCTCAATAGCTTGGGTAAACTGAGTTGTCTTGCAATTGAAAGGGCTGCCATCAGTAAGATGCGAGCTGCCAATAATTGGCGGGAAGGAAGGTAGTGGCTGATCCCATTACTAGTATAAAACACCGTCGAATTGAAACCCCTGTGCTCCATGTGGTTCAATACCAACCAGAGATTCCATCTAACACGGGAAATATTGCAAGGCTCTGCGCTGCAGCCGAGTTGCCGCTACACCTGATACATCCCCTTGGGTTCAGCTTAGATGACAAACACCTCAAACGCGCTGGCCTTGATTACTGGCCAGAGGTGGATGTAAGGGAACATGTGTCATTTAAGAGATTTTTGGAGCAGGTGGACGAATCTGCCCAAATAATATGCTTTAGCCGCCGTGCGTCCCGTATTTATACGCAAGCACAGATCAAACAAGGTGCCTATTTGCTATTTGGCCCAGAAACCAGGGGGCTGCCAGAAGGTATCATGGATATGTATCCATGTTATAGGGTGCCTATCTGGGGGAAGGTAAGAAGTCTTAATCTTTCAACCACAGTCGGGATTGTGGTCTACCATTATCTCAACAATTTAAGGGTATTCTAATCGCCTTTCCCTCAAGCTATTAGACAATTCGCTTAAGAGTCTGGTGGCCATTGTGGCGTGCTCAGGGGGCATGGTGCCCATCCCACAGGCAGGTGTGAGCAGCGAATGGGCCTCAAGCATCTCCCTATCAATCCCAGATGTAATGATTCTTTTCATCCCGCTTGCCAGTCTGGCCCTCAATATCTCCACCGTTTCATGGCCGGTAAACTCGCTAGTTGGCACGATTCCCCATGCTATATTTCCACCCTTTTCGAGGAATCTCTTTATGGCCGCTTCGTAAAGCAGAAAGTAATCCATGTATCCGTGCGCATCGAAATTAATTATATCAGGCCCTGCCCCCAGAAGCATGGCCCAGTCTGTGTTTCCACAGCAGTGTATACCTATCAGGACCTCTGCCCTTTGTTTCAAGAAGTTGATGCTTGTTCCCAAAACTTCCACCACGCTTTGTCTGGAGATCGGAGAAAAGGCCGAGCCGAAACCTGATAAATACGGCTCGTCAAAAAAGAGAATAGGTTTTCTTCCAGTCTTGGAAAGTTGTTTGACCTGCCATAAGGCCTTAATACAGATCGCGTTGACCAAAGCCTCCAAGATTTCAGTCTCATAGAGCGCGGCCTTACCCCCAGGACCCATGACTGAAGCAGCAAAGGTGATGGGACCCACTATTTGTCCCTTTATAAATTTGTGCTCGTCGGGCTGGTGGGTGCTAATCCTAAGCAGGGCATAAAGGCCTGGGGCATATTCTTCGCTTACTGCGAAGGAGTCAGTATCCTCAGCCATAAATCGCTCATAAAAGCCTACAAGCTCCCTTTCCCTGCTTGCTCCTCCGGAAATGGTTAATTGCTTGGCTTGAGGGTTAACTTTTACAAGGGGCAGGCCCTCGGTGAATTGGAGGGTCATATCCTCAACATGAGATCTCTTCACAAACTGGGGCCAGAAGGGAATTTCGGGAAAATGCCGAATTATGTCCCTGCAGGTGACTTCAATGTCGAGGTAAGGTACACTGCCTATTCCAGTTGCCAAGAAGCGCAAAGAGCCTTGCTCAGGGGGCACTGCTCATCTCCTGTATTTGTCCTAGCCACGAAGTCAATACTGTTATGATTTTCTCTTTGTGGGCTTCGATATCGTCCCCGCGACGACTTTCTTCTGTACTAAGTAATGGTTGCTTTCTTGCCTCTATCATGGCGTTCAACTCTTGAAGACGCCTTTGGGCCTCATAATCATCAGGGTGCCTCGCCAACACGCTTTTGTAAATCTGAATGGCATCCTCGATCTGACCCTGATTAAAGTAGATTTCTGCAAGGGTAGGGGTGGCGAGTTCCCCCAGGCTTGGTGCTTCAGGCCCAGGCGGCGGCCCTGATTCTTCGCCTACGACCTCTACCGCTTCCTCAAGCTTGTCTTCAATGATGGGGGCCTCTTCGATGGGCTGCCATCGGTGCACCAACTCCAGTGCCTCTGAATCATCAGGAAAATGGGCAAGATATTTTTTGATGGAGGCTAACGCATCGTCATGACGGCTTTGCTTTGCATAAAGCTTTGCCAGATCCTTGAACATGGGGGCAAAGTTATCTAGTTGGTTGCAGGCCTTTGTCAGCATGTCTTCTGCCTGTCCAAGAAATCCTAACTTTTCATAGGCCCTAGCAAGGGTCAGCATAAGGCCCACATCATCAGGATTAGCAGCAAGCGCCTTGGTGCCTTCTTGAATAACCCGTGAGTACAGACCGTTGTCCATCAAGCTGTTCAGGAGTATACGTAGCGTGGTGGGTGATGGATTGTTGCGAAGGATCTCTTCGAGTAGACTATTGTCCATTAGCATCAGTTACTCTCCTTTGGGATTCTTGAATTTGGGGTCGATCTTTTTCAGGTAAGCTCTTAAACTTATAAATTACCTCATTTTCCCTTATAAGTCCTAGTTCCTCCCGAGCCACCTTTTCCACATAAGCTGGGTCCTGCTTTAATCTTCGGATTTCTTCCATAAGTTCTTTATTTTCTTTTTTTAGTTCTTTGATTCGATCTACATATTTCTGTCTTTCGAGGTCCATTTTGTATAGGTTAGCTACCCCCCTCTTACTGAGGCCAAGCCACGCCATGAAAGGTAAAGTCAGACAAAGCAGCACTAAAAGTGCCTTAAGAAAGGGCCTTTTTTTCTTTTTCTTTATCATGGTCTGAATGTGATTCTCTCATCAAGTTTTTATCGCTATTGGGATTTCCACCTGGCAGCGATTATGATGGATCTGATCCCTGCTGATTTGGCTACGTCCATCACATCTACAACTCGACCATGCCTTGTATCCTGGTCCGCTTGAAGAATTAAATGGACTATACCATTTTCCTCCACAAGTTTTTCCATTTTCTTTCTTAATTCTCCCAGGGTGAGTTTCTTACCATGAAAATAGATTTTGCCAGTTCTATCCAGCAGAACCGTCACCTTCATCTCCTGGGTATTGAAGATCTTTTGGGTAACCTTTGGAAGCCGTATAGGAACACCAGAGGCAATTTCGAAGTGTGATGTTAGCATAAAAAAGATCAGCAAAAGGAAGACAATATCCACCAGGGGCGCTATACCAAGCCTTGGCTCTTCCTCTTTGACCTTGCTGAACTTCATTAAGAGACTCTCCTGAAGGGAATCACCGGCCGCATCTATAGTAGAGGCTGTCCAAAACCTGGTAATGGGTCATCGTGGTAGTAAGAAAAGGTTCTTGGACAGTCTCTATATGGCTTTCTTGCCTTCACTGAATTTCTCTATTAATTCCACGAGCCTAATGGAATTTTCTTCCATTTCGAATATTAAGGACCCTGCCTTATCCTTTACCACCCTATAACACACAAGTGTGGGAATGGCCACGCAAAGTCCTGCAGCAGTGGTGATTAGCGCCTCAGCTATACCCCCGGCAAGGCGTGCTGGGTTTCCAATTCCCTGCACTGAAATGGCGTTGAATGTTTTGATCATCCCGGAGACGGTCCCCAGCAACCCGAGGAGCGGACTCAGGTTGGCAATGGTGTTTAATATCCCCACATTTTTCTCAAGCACCGTTGCTTCGCGAGAACCCCTTTCTTCTATGGCCTCTTTTACGAGCCACATACCTTTTCCTGTATTTCTGAGTCCGGCGAGAAAAATCTTGGCAATGGAGGACATATCGCTTTGGCAAAGAAATATTGCTTCAGACAGTTTTTGTTTTCTGAGCAGATCTTCAATTTTTCTTATGAAATCCTCTGGAATTATATTCTTACGCCTTAAAACCCAAAGCCGCTCCAAAAAAACAGCTAGTGCCGCGATGGAGCAAAATATAATTGGATACATAAAGATGCCACCCTTAACAATCAGGTCTGCCATCCTTTCTCCCTTTTTCTTTCTCCTTACGCCCTACGCCTTACGCCTAAATTACTATAGACATCGAATAATACATATCATATCCTAATTAAAATAGGAAATAATACATAGGCAATTTTGAAGAGTCCATAAGTGAATAAGGCAGGGTTTGGTTAGATGACTAAAGAGGGCCATAAGAATAGTAAGGTAATTGATATAAGCAGCCGCAGAGTGCCACCAAGGAGGTCAGTTCCTGAACAGCTGGATCTTCAACGTATGGCCCATATGACTGGTAGCCAAGTGCTGAAAACCATCCTTGAATTGGATAATGCAAGGGAAGCCATCCAATCGCTTTCTCCCCAGGACTATTATTGGCTCATAAAGAAAATTGGTGAGGATGACTGTCTTCCAATCCTCGAGCTTGGAAACTCGCGTCAGTGGCACCACGTTATGGACCTTGAAATATGGCAGAGGGACCGCATTGATCTACCCCAGGCCTCATTATGGCTGAAAAGGCTGCAGTTTGCAGATACAAATGAATTGGCCAAGTGGCTATATACAGAAGGTCAACACTTTGCCTACTACTATTTTTTCCAAGTCCTGCAGGTCCGTATTATAGGCCATGATGACCCGATAGATCTCCCCGAAGGGTTTTTCACCCTTGATGGGGTCTTTTATGTGAGAAGCAAGGACCGGGAACTCAGAGAACCGCTTCAGAAAATATTGGAAGCAATGGCGTCCCTGGATCTTGAGCGTTACCAAACACTCCTTGTGGCCCTTTCCGGTGTGCTACCAGCAGAATTGGAAGAAGAGATGTTTAGACTTAGGAACGTCAGGATTGCTGAATATGGCTTCCTTCCGTTTGATGAGGCCATGTCGGTTTATTCTGCCCTTCCTTTAAAGGCTATAGTTGGTGAGAAGTCGCAGCCTGGACAGGATGTAGTAAGTGTTGATGATGAAGAGATAAAGTCTATTATACCCCTTGCGCCTTTCTATCATGCACAGGAAACTTCCCTTTTGGTGAGGGTTGCAGCCCACTGCCAGGATGAAGAATTTCTAGAGAGACTCAGGTTGGAATTTGCGGGGCTTTGCAATCAGATACTTTCAGCAGAAGGTCTGCGTATTGATGACTTTGATGTATTAGTAAAAGCGTGCCGCAGGGCAGCAGGATATGTCAATGTGGCCCTTGAAAGATTGTCTAACGCTGAGCTTGGCCTTGCTGAGGAAATCCTCAGAAAGAACTCGCTTCTGAATGTATTTAGAGTAGGGTTTGGAATGGCCCTTAGGGTGAAATGGGAGGCGGAAAGGTGGCTGAAACAAAGCTGGTTTATTGAGGCAGGTCTTCCGCTAAGCTTCTGGGGTGATAAGTGGGGTGCGATCCTGTCAGGTCTCCTGCAAAAGAAACCTGTCTATTACGTTGGAGACAGGGAAGGGGAGCTCTATCGTGATTTTGAGGGGATTGAGGAAGTGGAGCAGGCCTATAGGATCCTGATGAGATGTAAGGTGCTGGATTTGTTATTAAGTGAACTTCTTAGTGGCAAGCTATCAGAGCCACTGGACAGGGACGAAGAAATAACATTTTACAGCATACTGTTCACTTACTGGGGACACGAGCTTTTGGGGCATACTCCGACTCATTTGCCCCTTAAAATGGACGAGGCGAAGAAGGTCTTGAGCGAGTTGAGGGTGGGGGAAAAACGCTCGCCCTATAAGATGAAAGGGCAGAGGGAAGCCTTTATCCAATACTATTCTGATCTAGGCTGTTGGCTAGAAAAAAAAGATCACACCCTACTTCTCGAAACACTTTCCCTGTTATGGGAAGAGTTCCGGGAAGAATACCAGTGGATTGAAGCAGCGGATCTGGACCCACGCTTTTCAAAGATCCTAAGGATCAAGCCCTCTCCCTGATTTCTTCTTCTGTGAAGCATGCAGTGCAGTTTTTTCCCCACAGAGAGAAGGTCTTGTTGTCCTTGTACACCTGCAGGTTCACATAGCCGTCATCCATTAATTTTTTGAGGGCCGACACAGGCAGTGAGAAGCCGTCAACATTCACTTCTTGTCCATTTTCCTTGCCAGAGATGAGCTCTTCGATCTTGAATGGCATAGGTCTCTACCTCCTCTTACAAAGATTTAGCTTCTCTTGGCTTGAGTCCCTGTGCTGGTGAACTCATTATTCAGCGTGGAACCTTGGATATCATAAAGTTAACTATGTTCTGATTTCCTGCAACATGAACACAAGATATGATATGGCAAAACATATTAGAGTTATAGCTATCAATGCTGTTACATGGGGATAGACAACTATAAGACTCTGGGCAAAGGACAATGGATTCTCAAACCTAGAGGCAGAGATCCGCTCCATGGGGCCCATGAGGATCAACGATTGAGTGGTTTTCCTCATGGGATTGATTATGATGGTGGACGCATCTGTGTAAAGAACCATTGGAGAAAAGAGGGAGATTCTCTCCTTAACCGTGGTGTTTTTTAGGAGGATTTCAGGGCTGGTACCCTCTTTAGCATTCAGGGGGGCCACTGCGTTTGCCACCACCGTTGCTCCGAGGGTAACAAAGAAAGATAGAAAAATCCACAGTGCCACTGACGCTAGGGCAGAAGTTGCAATGCTTTTGAACAGGATGGAAAAGAGAATTGAAAGTCCCAGCCAAAATGAAATGTAAAATATGCTTATTATGAGATAGATAAAAAGACGCCATATCTCCTCCACACCAGGAACAACACCCACCAAGGTGAGCCCGAAGCCAGAGATCACTAAAACAATAGAGAGAAGCATTATAGAAATGGTAACCACTCCGGCAAGGAACTTACCGTTAATTACAGCATCTCTATATATTGGTTGGGATGTGATCTTAATCAATGTTCCCTGGGCCCGTTCCTTATTGATAGCGTCAAATCCAAGGACTATACCTATGAGCGGCCCAAAGAAGGCCCCGAATTGTACCATGGAAAACAATGCTCCGGGGGTGTTGAAAAGCATTAAGAATACGAATTTGGGTTTAGCAACACCCTCCAAACCTTCCTTGAGGTGTAGGCCCGCCACATAGCTAGTTATAAAGCTAACCATGGCAATAAGAGCAAAAAGGATCACAAAGCGGTAACTACTAAAATGGTCTGCCAGTTCTTTTCGGAAAACGGCATATAGCCCTTGCATGTTTAGCCCTCCCGGAAGTATTTTAAGTATATTTCTTCAAGGGAGTATGTCTTATCACCCAAGCCGAATTTTTCCTTTGACAACTGATCAAGTGTGCCCTGTGCTACCATGGTTCCGTTTATCATTATACCCACGCGGTCTGACATCCTCTGGACCTGGTGCAGGTGGTGGGAGGACAGGAGCACAGTCATGTTATGCTCCTCCTTGAGCCGTACGATGAGGTCTATGAGATTAAGGGCTGCCTCAGGATCCAGCCCGAGCGTCGGCTCGTCTAGGAACAAAACCTTAGGGTCCTTTATCAGCACTTCGGCAATACCCAGTCTCTGCTTCATGCCTCGGGAAAAATTGGCCACCTTTTTGTATGCCTCATCCTTGAGTCCTACGAGCTCGAGGAACTCATCGATTTTATTGCGAGCCTCTGATTCAGGTATTCCGTTGAGCGCTGCAATGTACTCAAGGCTTTGTACTGCATCCAGTTCAGGGTAAAAGCCTACGTTCTCGGGCATGTAACCTATAATCCTCTTTACATCCCTGGCCCTTCTTACTGGGTCTAGGCCGCACACTACAGCCTCTCCGCTAGAGGGTCTAGTAAGGCCCATGAGCATCAGAAGGGTGGTTGTCTTCCCCGCGCCATTAGGGCCCAAGAATCCGAATATCTCTCCCTCCCGAAGAGTAAAGCTCAAATGATTTACAGCGACCTGGTTCCCATACTGCTTGGTAAGGTCCTTGGTCTGGACAACGACACTGTCATCTGTAACCATTTTATCGCCTTCCCAATTTAACGAATAGTATTACCAGTCCAAGCAAGACGAATACAATAATACCAATGCCAATCCAACCCCATGCAGTCGAGGCCTTTACCGTAACCCTCAATTCGAGGTTCTTCCTTACTTTACCTGCGTCAATGTTAAGGCTTACAGAATAGTCTCCCACCAGGGCCTGATCAGACGGTTTCACCGTCACCTCTATCTGCTTCAATGCGTCGGGGGCGAGGGTCTCAATTTTTTCTGGTTTGAACGCAACCTTCCAGTTCTCTGGTTTAAAGGAAAGGAAATGGATATTGTTCAAAGGTGCTGAACCAGTGTTCTTTACATAGACAGATATGCTGGAGGGCTTTCCTTTTTGTGCGTTAAGGGAGAGCAGGCCATCAGAGGTGCCCACCTCCATCTTATATGTCCCAGTAAGAATTATACTTAGCTTGACTTCGCCCTCTGCTTCGGGCGATGATACCTTTACAGCTATTGGGTATTTGCCAGGTTCCGCCAGTGGAAAAGGTTTTACCTCCACTGCCACACTCTGGCTTTGGTCTGCCTTTAGTCTTACACTGGAAATGAATTTGTCCTCATAGGCAGGTTTAAAGTTCACGTCCCAGTTTTCAGGGGCCTTGGCGGTGAGACTGAACACAGCGTCCTTGTCCAATTTGTTTTCCACTTCTATAGAAAATTCGAACTTGGCGTCAGTGGGTCCACGCAGCACAGGGTATGAAGCAGTGATATTAACCCCTTTTGATTTTTTCCCTTTTTCTTTTGCCTTTACATTTATGGTTATGACGTGAGTGCTTTTAAACTTGTGGTCTGTCGTTTCTCCCACAACCTTAAAGACATATTTACCCGGGCCCACATTCTTGCCTGGCTCGGCCCTGAAGGTAAGGCTTCTGGACTCATCGCTACCCACATGCACACCAGTGACGCCGTAACTATAAGTCTTAATCCATGCCTTCCACCCTTTGGGCACTTCAATTACCTTGAGGTCAACAGTTTCATCTTTCTTTCCCCCGTTTTTTACAAACAGGTCAATACTAACGCCTTCCCCTTCGTCAATCACTACGCCAGTATACTCGGGATATACCCTGACCAGTCTCTCAGGAAGGTTTTTCTTCTCAGATGCCAGGGAAGGCAAGGAGAAACAGGCCCATATCAGAGCCAGCATGCCAATAAGAGTCACAATCGTACCGAGCGAGCATCCTTTTCTGTTGAGTTCCATGAAACCGCCCTCCTTAGAAATATAAGTTGTGGACAAAAATTTTGCAATGGGCAAAAATACCTAGTGCAAAGATAACATGGCCCTGCAAAGGGTCCTTAGTTCTCACTCCAATCTTCTGAACCTGCATGGCTTTCCAATGATTTGGCATCGTATCCGGCCTTCTCATAGTCCTCTAAGGCCCGCAACTTAAGATCTTTGTCTTTGATTTTTTCGGAATGTTTATCCGCGAGTTCAGCGGCATGGCTCCACATCCCTTCTCTTTCATATTCTGCGATCTGATTTTCAACTTTGGCATGTTCCTCAGATGTCTCTATTACGGCGGCACGGCACCAAGAGATAACTTTTCTTAACTTACCACCGCACGAAGGGCACTGGGTGAGGGGGGGCTCATTGAGGCTCTGAATTGCTTCAAACCTCCTCCTGCACTTGGTACATGCAGTTTGGGGGTCCACAGCCTCGTATTCGTATATAGGCACTTCCGTGTCCTCTCTGATTTTTTCTCGGGACTCCAAGGTCTATAAGCTTCTAAGCCTTGGAGACTTTTAACCCATAAGCGCTGGCCCTACTGTATTCAAAAAAACAAATTTGTAAAGCTTTTTACGCTGTGTGGGGCGAGTTAGTTCCTGCCTATCTTATCCCAGCGCTTAAAAAGCTGATTAATCCACTCTTCGAATGACAAATATTGGCCCGTGTATTGGTCGTAACAAGGATCAAGGATTCGGTTATCTTCTTTAATTTTTTCTGAGCCCAGGGTTTCTTCCAAAATGCTTTTTAATTGGTCCCTTGTGAATCCATAGAACTCAGCGAGTTTCTTGGTTCCGGGCATATTGCGATTGGCAGCTGCCATTTGCCAAAGAGCTTTTCTGCGTAATTCCTGAACCTTATCGTTGAGATCTAGCTGCTGGGCCAATTGCTCGGCCCTAGCAAAAAATCCCCTGTCAATTAACGAATTCAGCTCCTCTTTAATCTCTTTTTCCATATTAGTTACCTTCACAAAGCTTGCCCTCGGGACGGGGCCAAAGGGACTCGCCCCGAGGGCAGCAACTTCGAGTTCAATGATTAATACATGTCTTCAGGAGGCATTCCTGGCTGGGGTGCACTCTTTTTAGGCTCAGGTTTCTCGGCAACCATGGCTTCGGTGGTGAGCAGCAGGCCCGCAACAGATGCCGCATTCTGAAGGGCAAAGCGTGTTACTTTTGTAGGATCAATGACACCGGCCTTGATGAGGTCCTCGTAATCACCCTTCTCAGCATTGAAGCCAAAGGCACCCTTGCCATCCTTTACCTTTTGCACCACTACAGAGCCTTCAAACCCGGCGTTATTGGCTATCTGCCGCACAGGCTCCTCAAGGGCACGTTTGACCAGTTCGAGACCCAAGTTTTCATCACCCTCAAATTCGGCTTTCTCTAAGGCCCTGAGCGCGCGCACATAAGCGACGCCACCTCCTGGGACAATACCTTCCTCAACCGCGGCCCTTGTGGCGTTGAGGGCATCTTCCACCCGATCCTTCTTCTCCTTCATTTCAGCCTCAGTCGCAGCACCAACATTGATGACCGCAACGCCACCGATCAGCTTTGCCAAACGCTCCTGGAGCTTCTCACGATCATAGTCGCTCGTGGTTTCTTCAATCTGCACCCGGATCTGTTTTACTCGGCCTTCAAGGGCCTCCCGGCTTCCACCGCCATCTACAATAGTGGTATTGTCCTTGTCAATGTTCACGCGTTTGGCAGTTCCCAGGTCATTGATGGTGACATTTTCCAGCTTTAGGCCAAGATCTTCGCTTATTACCTGGCCCCCTGTCAATATGGCTATATCCTGGAGCATGGCTTTTCTTCTGTCGCCAAATCCCGGTGCCTTAACTGCAGCACACTGCAGTGTCCCTCTCAGCTTGTTCACCACCAATGTGGCCAATGCCTCGCCCTCAACATCCTCAGCGATGATCAACAGTGGTTTGTTCATCCTGGCAATCTGCTCCAGGATCGGGACTAGATCCTTCATGTTGCTGATCTTTTTTTCATGCAGAAGGATGTAAGGCTCATCCAGATGCACTTCCATTTTTTCGGGGTCTGTCACAAAATAAGGGCTGAGATAACCGCGATCAAATTGCATTCCTTCCACGATTTCTAGGGTGGTCTCCATTCCCTTGGCTTCTTCAACCGTGATCACGCCTTCTTTGCCTACCTTCTCCATGGCCTCGGAGATGATCTCACCAATTGTACTGTCGTTGTTGGCAGAGATGGTTCCAACCTGTGCAATTTCCTTTTTCTCTTTGGTGGGCTTGGAGATCTT
>Ga0190334_1000009_pt1 | contig 93087 bp, 88 predicted proteins | sample 48720478_MG_FD_161270 | JGI IMG/M metagenome (GOLD analysis project Ga0190334, IMG submission 161270) | Hydrothermal vent sediment bacterial communities from Southern Trench, Guaymas Basin, Mexico - 4872-04-7-8_MG | ecosystem: Environmental > Aquatic > Marine > Hydrothermal vents > Sediment ... | reverse complement strand
TTCCCCCCTCTCCAGTTCCCTGTATTTCTACAATTTCTCCTTTTTCTGTTATAACTATATTGAGGTCAAGGAGAGCTTTCGAGTCTTCCTCATAATCAAGGTCTACAAGTATTTCATCGTCTACTATTCCAAGACTTACGCCTCCAACAAGCTCTCGGAGTGGATTGTCAAAAAGCATGTTTTCAAAAACCATCTTTTTAAAGGCAAGATAAACGGATATTACACCACCGAGAATACTGGCCATTCTTGTTCCCCCATCCGCCTGAATAACATCACAATCGATTGTCACGGTCCTTTCTCCCAGCATGTCAAGGTCGGTTACCGCACGAAGTGCTCTTCCAATAAGTCGCTGGATTTCGTGACTCCGACCTGAAACCTTTGACTCTATTCCTTCCCTGAGTTTTCGTCTATCAGTAGACCTGGGAAGCATAGCATATTCAGCGGTAATCCACCCTTTCCCTGTTCCCTTCAGAAAAGGGGGAACTTTATCCTCAACTGAAGCAGCTACAAGAACTATATTATCCCCCCATTTTACAAGAGCAGATCCTTCCGCATACTTAAGATAATTCGGAATTACCTCTATACTCCTTAGCTGGTTCCATTCTCTATCTTTCCTCATTTTGTATCTCCAATTTATTTTAGTTCATAATAAAGACTTTTCAATTTTTCTTCAAGATGTGAAAGGAACTCTTTATCCAGCTCAGCTCTCCAGGTTAAAGGAAATATTCCCCCCTTAAACCCTGAGAGTCTTTTTACCTTTACATAATCCTTCTCTGTGGTAATTATGGGTAACCCTTCAGACATTTCATAAATTGTGTCAAGATCGTGGTTATTATACACCATATGGTCAGGGAAGAAAATTTTGCCTCCTACTTGCTTTTCATCAAAAATTGAGAAAAATTTTTCAGGATTGGCTATCCCACAAAATAGAAACACTCTATCTTCAGGAACTTTTCCGGGGATCATTCTATAGTGAAATATGGGTTTATCCAGGGAGAGGGCCTGTCCGGGTGGTAGTAGCAAATAATCGGCAAATTTCAAGGCAGAGATAGGTTCTCTTAAATAAAATGTAGGAATTTCCAAAGAATGAAGGACAATTTCTATTTTTTTTAAGCTTAAATATTGAAAACCATCATCCAATATTAAAAGATCTACACTTTCCCTCCTGGCAATTCTCACAGCCTCCTCCCTTTTCTTCCCGACAAATATCCATGCTCCCTTCAAATTTTCTCTAATAACAGAAGCCTCATCACCGGCTTCATAGGGATTAATATCTCCTCCAGGAGGATAAGCCCTTACTTCATTTTTTATTCTACTTTTGTAACCTCTTGTAACAACGCCAACTTTTTTCCCTTTATTCATAAAATAAGAAGCAAGAGCTATAGTAACAGGGGTTTTACCGGTCCCCCCAAAAGCTATATTTCCCACAGCTACCACAGGAATTTCAGGAAATTTTCCCTTTACTAAAAATCGCCTTGAATAATTAAACCATCTGTAAACAAAAAGCAAAGGAGATATTACTTTAAATTTTAGAGAGTATAAGCTCCGCATTTTTCCTGGAGGCTCCCTTTAATCTATTCAAAACTTTTTTCCCTTTTTCACCAATTAGAGCGAGATTTCCCTGGGAAGCTTCTTTCATTATTGATGCCAGCTCATTTTCTGTTTTAAAAATTAAAGCCGCACCCTCCCGGATAAATTCTTCAGCCAGGTCATTGAAATTTTCCATGTGAAGACCAAAGGCAATGGGACTTCCGAAATACGCTGGTTCAAGAAGGTTATGTCCTCCGTATGGCTTTATGCTTCCCCCAATAATGGAAAGTTTAGCTCCTGAGTACAGGCCAGCCAGCTCTCCCATGGTATCAAGCACCATAACATCCCAGTTTTCTTTCATTTGAGTTCTTCTACATACATTAAAGCCAAATGATTTAGCGGCTTCAAAAGTTTCTTCAGCTCTCTCAGGATGTCTGGGAGCAATTATTAATCTGGCCTCACATTTACTCTTTTTAAAAGCTTTTAAAATAAAATTATCTTCTTCAGCATCCATTGTGCTTCCAGCAATTATATATTTAAATTTAATTATGGAAATATCAGTAGTTTTTGTTATCTCGAAGTCTGCCTTCATGTTTCCTGTAACAACCACTTTATTTTCAGGAGCACCTACATCTATAAATTTTCTTCTGTATTCCTGACTCTGGACACATACAAGAGTAAAACTGTCCATTATTTTCCTCATAATTCCCTTAAACCTTTTGTACCAGACGTAACTGCTCGCTGACATTCTCCCGTTCACCAGAAAAATCGGTATATTCATTTTTTTTGCAGTGAGCAGGAAGTTTGGCCAGAGTTCAGTTTCCGCTATTATAATGCCGTCAGGTTTTACTTCCTTTAAATATTTACTTATCAAAAAAGGAAGGTCAAAGGGAAAATAAAAAACAAAAAAATCTTTAAATCTCTTGCGAGCTACCTCCATACCAGTAGAAGTTGTGGTAGAAACCACTATATCCAGGCCCTTTTCCCTTAATTCCTTAGCTAAAGGATTAAGGGATAAAATCTCCCCCACAGAGACCCCATGCATCCACAATCTCTTTCCCTGCTTATCCGGAAATTCCGGAGGAATGATTCTTCCTTTAATAACAATATTTTTTCTTTTTAACTTTGCCTTTATATAATAATAAATGAGTCCCAGAGGGAAAATGAGGTAGGATATTATTTTAAAAAACACAAAAAATTGTAGCATGGAAAGAGAAAGGAAGGAAATCATTATTAGAATGCCTAACTGGATAGGGGATTGCATTATGGCAATACCTGCTCTGAAGGCTCTAAGTAAACAATATTCTCTTACACTGGCAGGGAAGCCTTGGCTGGCAGAACTTTTTAGAGGTCAGACCTTCTTCAACAGAATAATTCCCTTCAGGTCATTTCTCTCTAAGCTTCCCTCAGCTGAAGTAGGAATTCTTTTCACCAATTCCTTTTCTTCAGCTTTTAATTTTTTCATAAGTGGCGTAAAAAAAAGAATAGGTTATTCCACCGACCTGAGAAAACCACTACTTACGGATCCTCTCAAGCCTCCCGGTAAAATTCATCAGGTCCTTCAGTATAACAGACTGGCAGAATATCTTATAGGAAAATTCAATGAGGACATAAGTTTAAAGATAGAAGAAGTACAAAAAGATATAGATTTTATAATTATTCCTGGCGCATCAAAACAGGCCAAAAGATGGCGTGAGAGAAGGTTCAGACTTCTCGGTGAAAAGCTCAGAGAAAAAGGATTTACCGTTTTATATGTTGGGGCAAAATTTGAAGAGGAACTTATAAAAAGGGCAGCCGGAAATATTCCTTTTTCCACACCTCAATTAGGTGAACTCCCTCAACTTTTAGCACGGGCTAAGGTGGTTATTGGTAACGATACGGGACCGATACATCTGGCAGCAGCCGTAAAAACCAAGGTCTTAGTCATTTTTGGTCCCACCGACCCATCTCTTACAGCCCCCTGGGGGCAGGAAAATTCTATAATCTACAAAAAGCCTGAATGTGGCCCCTGTCATAAAAGCAGGTGTTCTTCTTCAAAACACATTTGCATGAATTCTATAAAAGTAGAAGAAGTTTTTGAAAGGGCAGTTAATATTTTAAAGAGAAAACCTCAGCACAGATAATTTTTCTATTTTTTCTCCGTAAACTTCTACCCCAATCCCATCTCCATCAGGAACCGCTATGTGACCAGGGGAAGAAAATTCAAAGGGAGGGGTAATATCTTCCCTGAAATACCTGCTGGTTTTGGAAAGGTCTGCGGGCAAGACAAAGGGGGGAAGAGAGGCAATATGCAGGTTGTGCGCTCTTCCTATTCCTGACTCAAGCATTCCACCACAGAAAAAAGGAATACCTTCATTTTTACCAAAATCAACAGCTTTAAGAACTTCATTTATACCGCCCATTCTTCCTACTTTTATATTAACCATTGAAAGGGAATCCATAAGAAACGCTTCTTCAAGTTTTCTGGCTGATGTAATGCTTTCATCCAGTGCTATGGGGGATTTTATTTTCTTTTTCAATCTGGAATGAAAGTACAGGTCATCATTATAAAGAGGTTGTTCCAGGAACATAAGTTCATAAGGATCCAGCTGAGCAAGCTTTTCAAAATCATCCATAGTATAGGCAGAATTGGCATCTGCTCCAAGAGGTATCTGGGGAAAAGCTTTCCTTATTTCCTTTACCACATCCACATCCCACCCAGGAGCAATTTTTATTTTTACCCTTAAATATCCCTCCTCCCAGAAAAAAGATATTCTCTCCAGCAATTCATCAATACTCTTCTGAATTCCGACACTAACACCAACCGGCACTTCTTTTCTAATTCCACCATAAATCTTCCATAAAGGCTTTCCTTCCTGCTTTCCCTTCAAATCCATTAATGCAAGGGAAACGCCTGCCTTGGCCATCCTGTTCCCCTTGAATTTTTTAGCTTCTTTTTCAAAGCATTCAGCTTCAAAATTACACTTTTTTGCAATGGGGAAAAGAAATTCTTCTAAAGCTTTTATGCATGAAGAAATAGTCTCCTCACTATAAAGGGGTAATCTGGAAGCCACCACCTCTCCCCACCCTTCATAGTCTCCCTTTATTACTTTTACTATTAGAGCCTCTTTTTCAAATTCAACTCCAAAACTGGTTTTAAAGGGATGAACAAGGGGAATCTTTATCAAAATTCCCTCTATTTTCTCTCCAGGATGTAATAACAAATGCCCTCCTTTTTAAAATTGATTATTCTATATTTGTTCAAAAGCAGAGGAAAAACACGGTCAATAGCTGAAGACCACAAAAGAAATTCTTCTCTTGTAAGGGAATCAATCTCGCAAGGAATCCTTAAGCCCACAACTTCCTCTTCCTTAAAATCCCTTTCAAGGGGGCCTTTTTCAAAGATTATAACTGAAGGCCTTCTTTCTTCCCTGTTTTCTTCACCTTCTGTGTTCCATTTAACAAGGAAACGGTGTGTAGGTATACCTTTGTTAAATTTGGAACTTATCGGTCCATAAAAATTTGAGTAATACTTTGTAATTCTCGCACCGAGTTTATTTATATTAAAATATGCATTCCTGGCCTGCAAAGGGTCATAAGTCCATGTAATTTTTTTATACCCCATGGACCTCGCTTTTTCTCTCTGATATAGCTTAATTCTATACCCAATGCCTCTTCCCTGGTATTGTGGTCTTACTGCTGTCATATGGCTGTGTAATACTACTTCGCCATCTTCAACAAGTGGAAAAGCTAAGGAGAAACCCACCATTCTATCATCTTCAAAAGCGCCAAGAACCAACCCACCGAATTCACAGGAAAGAACAAAAATAGGCAAAGGCACTATATCAATAGGTGATTCAAAACCCCAGGCTTCCTTCTGGATGTCAATACAAAAATTAAACTCTTCAATTCTTCTCAGTTCTATTATTTTCACGGTTTCTTTATTTAACATTCAGAACTGTCTGGTTCAGATTCTGGTCTACAATTAAGAATTCTCCATCCTTAAGTTCCGTCCAAGGTTCATGAGATAATTGTTCTGCTGAGACAATTACAGCCTCCTGGCCTTTTAACCCCGAGGATCTTATAGCTATATGCGAACTAACTGATGTGCAGCATATATCATTTTCTGGCTTGCGCTTCAAAAAGAAAAGTGGAAACCTCCCTTTTTTGAAGGCATAAAGTTTTTTCCCATCGGTTAGAATAAAGTTCAAGGAAGTATAATCTGTCACCTTCTCGATCTCATCTACGGTTTTTTTTACGCTCTCTGCAGGTGAATTGTCCTTCCAGTTCTGCATGAGTAACATAAAAAACCGTTCTGAATCTGTCTCCCCTTTCAACGACTTTCTGTACTCATCTTCCAGCAAAGCCTCTATCTTTTCCCAATTCTCGATTGTCCCCATATGAGCAAACATGAAATTTTTAAATGTAAAGGGATGGGTATTGTAAATTCTCGCATCTCCAACGGTGCTTTCCCTTATATGGAATATCACAATCCTGGAGTGAATGGTCTCTGCCATTTCCCAGAAATCATTTTCTCTGGAACCAAAGGGCAAGGGTAACCTGGTTATCCTTACAATACCCTCCTCATACCATCCCATACCAAAACCGTCTTTCATTTTTATAGGGAGCTCACCCTTACCAAATCCTTCCTTGAGAAGAATAAAACTTACATCAACTTCTTTTTTTGTAATTAATCCAAATAACCTACTCATCAATTTTTATTTTATAACTGACCTGATAAAATTCAAGAATATTTTCAATTTCTTTGAAATTATCTTATCTTGAGTGTAGAAAGAGCTATTAATCCAAGTATAAAAGAGATAATCCAGAATCTAATAACTATTTTTGTCTCTCCCCATCCCATATATTGAAAAGTATGATGAAGGGGAGCTCTGTAAAAAATCCTCCTTCTAAGCAATCTTATTCCTATAAAGTCCTGGATGAAAGTGGACATCAACTCCATAACAAAAACGCCACCTGCTATAAGAAGAAGGATTTCCTGCTTTAATAATACTGCTTGGGTGGCCATAAACCCGCCTAAAAGCAACGAACCCGTATCACCGAGAAAAATCTGAGCAGGGAAGGAATTGAACCAGAGGAAACCAATTCCAGCCCCTATTACTGCAGCGGAGAAAATCATTATTTCATGAGTGCCGGGGACATAGGGAAATAAAAGATAAGATGATATTTTCACATTCCCCATTACATAAGCAAAAATACCCATTATAGAAATCACCATAATAGATGGAACTATTGCAAGACCATCCAGTCCATCGGTGATGTTTACAGAATTGGTTACAAAGCCGTAATAAATTATTATCAAAAAACCATAAATCAAGGGTGGAAGGACGAGAAGAGGATTTTTATAAAAGGGTATATAGAAATTGTAAATGAGTTTTTGAGGAAGAGGTGTAATTTCAGGGGTGAAGACTATCAGAGAAATTATTAACCCAAAAGTAAGCTGGGAAAAAAATTTAGGCCACCTGCTAAGCCCTCCTCCCAATTTTATTTTTATTATGTCATCCAGCCCCCCGAGAAACGCAAACCATAGCATAGAAAGGAAAAGAATATACACGAATTTATTGGTTAAGTCACACCAGAGCAGAGCAGATATACCTCCAGATATAAGTATTATTAAACCTCCCATAGTGGGTGTGCCTTTTTTTGTTTCGGCGTAATTCATATATTCTCTCGGGAAATCTCTTATTCCCTTGTAATAAAGAAACCTTATCATGGGCCCACCCAGAAAAAGGGCGAGAAAAAGCCCTGTCAATCCTGCAAAAATTGTCCTGGAACTTACGTAAACAAGAAGCCTTGAAGCAGGAAACTGGCCAAAAAAAATCTTGCCGAGATAATATATCATTTTCTACCCCTCAACCTTGAAATTATTTCCCTTATAGGAAATACAGGCTTAAAACCTTCGCTTGCGTCAAGGATAAGAGCTGCCTCACGAGCTGCTGTTTCTTCTGAAATCTCGCCTCTTTTTAAAAGGTTTTCAAGGGCTTTTGCACAGGCCATTCTTATCTCATAATTACTGTGAGAGTAGAATTTCCTTATCTCAGGAATAATTTCCTTGCCAAATAGTAAAGAGATGGAAACAATAGCCTGTTTTTTTACTTCAAAATATTTATCCTTTAGCATTTCATAAAGAGTCTCCCTCACTTCTTCAGTCGATATTCCATAGATTCCCAGGGCTCTGGCACACGCAGCTCTTACTTCATAATAATTATCCCTGCATCCCGCCATCAACGCACCTAAGCTTTCCTGAGTTGGTGGCAAATTTGCAAGTGATAACGCAGCATTTCTTCTTATAAATCCAATTTTATCTTCTATTAGGGTCTTATTAATGATTTGGCGAAATTGCTCAAACCTGTAAATCCCCACCAGTTTTACCCCCACATTTCTCATATGCCAGGAGGGAGATTTCAAAAGCGCTTCAGTTCTGAGCTCCATTTCTTCTCTATAAGGCTCTGGATTTTTAGCTATCACCTCAACCATTTTTGTCGGTGGTAGAAGCAAGGGAGAAATACCATTTGATTTTTCTTTTTTCTCCATCGGCCGTGTAATAAAGTAAAATAAGGCAAAAAATACAATAGCAAGTATTAGAGAAAGGGAAAAAGAAAACAGCAAAGAAACGAAAGGAGAGATTAGTTTTATCCCTTTCAACAGACGGAAAAACGCCAATCCACTGCCCACACTAATAATCGAGGCAAGTAACCATTTGAAAAAGGAATTAAGAATTCTATTCCAGTTCACCGAAATTCCATCTTTTTTCATTCTACGCTCAAGTATAAAATACCTTAAAATGGCTCCAAAATAAAGTGAAAGAGAGGTCGCCAGTGCAAGCCCTCTAAAACCCAGTGTGGTTTTCACAAGAACAATACTCAAAATTACATTCAACGTAATTGTTGCAGCATTCGTTAACATAGAAATGTGTGTCTCCAGTCTTGAAGCAAAGACCTTTCCAGCCATTGAACTGAGTCCCCATGCAATTATTGAAATTGAATAAAAGGAAAGGGCAGCCGATGTCATCAAAACAGATCTTTCATCAAAAGCACCTCTCATATAAATTAGCCTCACCAGTGGCACAGAAAAGGCAAACACAAAAAGAGTAGCCGGAAGAAGAGTAACAAACTGCAATTCAAACCCTCTATAGAGAACAGATAATGCCCCCTTTTTGTTTCTCTCAGCCAGCCTCATTGAAAAATCCTTAAGGACTACATTGTTTATTGAGTTTCCGATTACATTTACAGGAAGTCTGAAGATTATCGCGGCAAAATAAAGGGCAGCCACAGCACCGTTTTCAAGAGGAGTAGCAAGGATTTTGTCAACGATATCCGAAAGCTTCGAAAAAGAAACGTCAAATAAAATAGGAAGAGTGAGAAGGGCAACAACCCATACTGCACCCTGAAGCGAAACAGAGAATTTTGACATCTTTCCCAGTATATTTTCGGTTTCCCTGGAGAACAAAAACCTAAAAAGAAAGGCAAGCTGTAATATACCACCGAGAATCACTCCTGCTCCCAGAGAAAAAATTCCCATCCGGCTGGCAAAGAAAACAATCGAAATAATAATTCCCAGGCTATAAAGGGATGAGGATGCTTCTGCCCGAGCGAATCTATCCGAAGCTTTTAAAATAGATGAAGCCCACCCTGCGGCTGTAACAAGAATTAAATAGGGAAGCATAACTCTGGTAAGCGCTATTCCCTCATGCAACACACCCTTTCTCACAAATCCTGGAGCTATAAAATGAAACCATCCAGGGATAGTGGCTTCAAGAATGACTACTATGCCTGTGGCAAAAAGGAGAAATAGGAAAAGAACTGAATATGCCAGCTTCCAATGGTCACCCCCTCTTTTTTTTACTCTTAAAAAAGTTGGCAGAAATGCACTGTCCATGGCATTTTCAGCCACTACCCTGCGAAAAAAGCTGGAAATCATAAGGGCTACAGCAAATATATCGGTTGCAAGGCTTGCACCAAAATAACCCCCTATAAAAATTTCTCTCAAAAAGCCGAATATCCTCGAAGTTAGAATGCCTCCTGCTGATGATGCGAACCTGCCTTTAAAACTTCGTTCTCTTTCAATTTCTTCCTCTTGTTCTTCCTCCCGAAAAATAAGAGTCTTACCGTCAATTTCTATTATTTTTTCCCCTTTCAGCTCACCATAGCCTTCAATATAACCCCTGTCTCCTTTAACACTAAATACTATTTTCTTTGACAGGTCTTTTATTCTTATAGAGGAAAAAGGAGATGAAGAAATTACATTTCTTCCGAAAATAAGAGGATGTTTTTCTCCTTCAAATACAAGGAAAAAATTTTTCCTCTTTTTCTTTATAGGAAAAAGGAACTTTCTCACAAGGTCTGTTATTGATATTTCTGGCTTTTCCTCCTCTAATAGGGAGAATCTTTTTTTCATCTCGTCCAGTTTTTGCTCGACCCTTTCAATAGTTCTCAAAAGAACGGAAGGAGAAAGCCCGGATAAATAATCCTCAAAGGCTATCTCTGCAACTCCGGCTTTTTTCAGGGGAAGCACATTTGAAAGCTGGTGTTCTCCTGGAAGACCCAATTTGGGTACGAAAATTGTTGGAATTCTTAACTGCTTTATCTCTTCTACAGTTCCTGCTCCGGCCCTGCACACAATAAGATCTGAAGCAGAATATGCGACTTCCATTTCATTTATATATTCCCTGAGAATGTACCTTTTATCACGGTTTAATCCTTCTTTTTCCAGTAACCTTTTCGTCTCATCAAAAGCTCGATAATCACGGGTTCCGATCCCTGTGGAGTGGATTATCCAGTAACCTCTATTGAGAAGTACAGGAGCAACTTTAACAATTGCTTCATTTATTGACTTAGCCCCTCTGCTCCCCCCTGTAACAAGAATAACTCTAGCTTTTCTGTCTATACCAAGCTTCTCTCTTGCGAGTTCTTTGTCAATTCTTTTTATTCTCTTTCTCAATGGATAACCAGTAAAAAAAACCTTGCCTGATAAAAGATTCTTGGTTTCTTTAAAGCTAACACCAATTGCTGAAGCATACTTTGAAAGCAGCTTATTAGCCCTGCCTGGGACAAGATTCTGTTCATGCAAGACAACAGAAATGGAAAGTATTCTCGCTGCAATGATAACAGGAACAGAGACATAACCACCGCTTGAAATAACAACATCAGGCTTTATTTTTCTGAGTTTAAAAAACGATTTTATAACTGCAACAGGTAACAGAACAGAAAATTTCAAAAAACCCAGGATATCTCTGCTGGATGTAGGGAAAGCAACTGCCGGAATGGTAATAAACTTCATACCCTTTACCATTCTCGATTCTGCACCTTTCTTTGTTCCGAAATAGAAATACTGACCGTACCCCAGACTTTCCGCTATTGCAAGTAGAGGGTATACATGCCCGCCCGTTCCACCTCCAGTCAGAACAACTTTCATGAACTAATATTAACAAATAGGTTATAATAGGGAAAGTGAGAGAAAAGGCAGTTCTTGTATTAAACCCTGTTGCAGGCAAAAGAAAAAAAATAAAAGAATCTATCTTAAAAATACTCTCTACTAAATACAACCTGGAAATTTTCCAATCAGAAGGTAAAAAGGAAACACTTAAAATTTTATATAGCCTTAAGCCTGAAACAGTAATAATAGCTGGAGGGGACGGGACTATAAATAGCGTTCTACCTTACATCTATGAAACAGGAGCCACATTGGGGATTTTACCCTTCGGTTCCGGAAATGGACTTGCAAGAAATTTAAAAATTCCCTTGAATCCAGAACGGGCAGCAAGAAAACTATTAAAACCCAAGAGACTAAGGGTTGACCTTGGAATTATAAACGACGAAATTTACTTCATAAATGTTGCTGGAGTGGGTTTCGATGGATACATAGCACATGAATTTGAAAAGTCTGAAAAGAGGGGAATTCCGCCTTATGTTATATCCGGATTGAAAGGATATTTCAATTTCTCTGAATTCAATTACAAGTTTGAAGATAAAGAAGGAAAAGCTTTTCTTATCGCCTTTGCAAATTTTCAGCAGTACGGCGGGGAAGCAAGGATAGCACCAGGAGCAAAACCAGGAGATGGTTATATTGATATAGTTTTTCTCCGCAAACCCCCTTTGAGCTATGCTATAGCAAACTTTCCCCGTCTATTTACCGGACGACTTGAAAAATTAAAACTTTACAACAAAATAAGGAGAAAGGAATTGAAGATTGATATTACGCCCCCTCAATTATCACATCATGATGGAGAAGCTGGCCCTCTCCTTTCCCACATAAACCTTACGGTAAAGAAGAGGGCCATTAATTTACTAAGATAAATTATTCCGTAGCTTTCTCGGTTAAAATTCCCAGAACTTCTACTCCTTCAGATCTTATCTTTACAAGAACATCAGAAATCACATCAAAAGTTATTTCTCTGTCAGCCTTGATATAAACAATCTTATCACTTAAATTTTCAAGAGCTTCTGCAAGTTTAGGACCCAGGTCATCCAGTATCTTTACTTCTTCAATTTTTCCTCTGTTGGAAATGTAATACCTGGGTTTTTGGGTCGCTTCATCCAGTGCTACACCCACATAGACCATATTGGAAGGTTCAGGTTGATTACTTGTGTTAATAGCTTCTGGGAGCCTAACCACAACTCCGGAGGCCACCATAGGAGTTATTATCATGAAGATAATCAGAAGAACTAAAAGGACATCGCAAAATGGTACTACATTGGGTTCTGCTTTTACGCCGCCACCGATTTCTGCTCCCATTTTTTACCCCTTTGCCTTACTCTTTAACTTCCCTGGAGAAGAAATCTATTATCTCAGACCCTGCATTCTCCATCTCAGCTGTAAGAATGTCCACCTGGGCAAGGTGAAAGTTATAGAACCAGACCGCGGGTATTGCGACGAAAATACCAGCTCCTGTTGTAACAAGAGCTTCTGCTATTCCTGCAGCCACTGTTCCAATTCCACCGGCTCCTGTAATTGCCATGCTATGGAAAGCGTTGATTATTCCGAAAACGGTTCCAAAAAGACCTATAAATGGGGATGTTGAACCAATTGTAGCGAGGGCATTCAGACCTCTTTTCAACTCCTTATTCACCTTATTTACAGCTCTTTCAATTGCTCTCTGGGACGCTTCAAGCCTGGTTTCAACGGGAACCCCCAGCTCTTTCTGATGCTGATACTCCTGGAGAGCTGCCACTACAACTTTCCCCAGGTGACTCCTACGAAAGTCCTTTCTTGTAGCAAGAGCTATTGCTTCGTCAATTTTCTCTTCTTTTAACAGTTTTGAAAGTTTTGGGGCAAGGGACTTGCTCTGCTTTTTCACAGACGCATAATAGATTATCCTTTCAATTCCGACTGCCAATGACCAGATAGAAAGGAGAATTAGTGTAATAAACACTCCTTTTGCCAGCAGTCCCATGGATGCCCAAAGTTCTGCAGGTGTTAATTGCATTCTATACCTCCCTAAGTTTTATTTAAGGTAAAATTTTACAGTTACTGTAAATTTAACAGGCCTTGGAATACCCCCAACAATCCAAGGTTCATATTTCCACTGTTTTACCGCATCTATCGCAGCTTTTGTTAAAAGAGGATGTGGGGAACTTAATACCTTTATTCTCACTACATTTCCATAAATGTCAGTTATACATTGGAGTATAACTACTCCCTGCGCTCTTATCTTCTTGGCAAGGTCAGGATATTCAGGTTTGACAAATTTTATTCTTTTGGGTGGCTGAACGAGCACCTGAGCATTATTCTCTATATCTCCTCCCACTTCACCTCCAACAAGGTTTACAAGACTTCCTCCTTCAACTCCTCCTTCAATTCCGCCTTCGACTCCTCCTTCTATTCCTTCTCCAATTCCTTCAAGGCCTTCCAACAAACCCTGATCCGCCTCTTCTGGCATCGATTCAGGTATGTCAAGCGGAGCAACAAGAGCTTGTGTTTGTTTCTGTTCCTGCTGTTTCCTCTTAAGCTGCTTTAGTTTCTCCTTTAATTTTTTACTTACTTTCTTACCTCCCTTTGGTGGTGGGGGTGGTGGAGGCGGTGGAGGTGGCGCCAGGAATGCGGCATTCACCTCGTATTTAGGAATATTTGGGCTGGAAAGAATGGGTATTATTACCAGGGCCGCGATTATAACCACATGGAATAATATAGAAAGTATGGTCATAATCGTTGTCTTCCCCTTTTCCCTATTAGGTGTAGAAGCTATCATCCATTCTGTAAACATCTTTACCTCCAAAGCATATTATAACACTTCACGGTTAACAATTAAATCCAAAATTTATATTTATATAATTTAACAATTTATTTCCACTATTTCAAAAGTCCTTTTAAACCGTAAAACTTATTCCAGATACTGAGCCATGCGCAAGATTGATAAATAGAAGAATAAGTACCAACAATTACTCCGATAAGCATAGTAAGCGCAAATCCTCTTATGACTTCCCCCCCAAAAAGATATAGCGCTAAAAGAGCAAGGAGTGTGGTTCCTGATGTAAGAACTGTTCTTGAAATGGTCTGGTTTATACTGCTATTTAAAAGATTGTCGAAGTTCAAATCCTTCTTCTTCCTGAAAGCAGGCATATTTTCCCTGACACGATCAAAAACCACTATTGTGTCATTTATTGAATAACCTACTATGGTCAAAATTGCTGCTACAATCTGCAAGTTAAACTCAATTTTCAGGAAATATATAAAGGCAAGAGTTACAAGAACATCGTGCGCAAGTGTAAGGACAGCAGATATTCCATAGAGGAACTTGAACCTGAATGCAATATAAATTAACATTCCCAGAAGCGCCCAGATGGTTGCAAGCACAGCTTTATGTCTTAATATCTTTCCAACCTGTGGCCCCACATATTCAACCCTCATTATAGAAATGCTTCCAATAAATGTTTTTTCTTTAAGGTAATTCAGAGGTGCTGAAGGAATTCCGGCTTCTAAAAGTTCCTCAAAACTCCTTATTATCTTCTTTTCTTTTTTGATTTCCCCGATTTTTTTCGCCCATATTGTAGCTTTCTCTTCGGGAAAAGATTTTGCCAAAAGGTCTTTTATTTCTGATTCTGAAAGCGTATTAAGGTTGTTCTTTTCTGTAGCAAGTTTTCTCTCATCAGGGGGCATCAGCACATTCATTATCTTTTTGGCGATCTTTAGATGCTCCTCCTCTTCTCCGGTACCTATTTTTTCTACCCTTATTATGTACTCATCAGAGGAATTTTCTACTGCCTGTATTACAGCGGAACCGAATCCTGCCTTTTTCAACTCCTTCCTGATAGTATCAATTTTTACAGAATGAGAGAATTTCATCTGAATCAAAGTTCCACCAACAAAATCTATACCGTAGTTCAGCCCATTGCGATTTATAAAAATAAGCCCTGCAATAATAATAAGTCCTGATATGAGAAAGGCTATATACTTTGCCTTTAAAAAGTTTATTCTGGGATTTCTAAATATCTCCATGATTCCCCCTATATACTAATTTTCTCAACCTTTCTTTTACCGAAATAAAGGAGCTCGAAAATGGTCTTGGAGACAAAAACCGCGGTAAAAATTGAAGCGATTATACCTATGATAAGCGTTACTGCAAAACCTTTTATTGGACCTGTACCAAAACTGAAAAGGAAGATAGCTGCAATTATGGTGGTCAAATTGGCGTCAAGAATGGTCGTAAAAGCTCTGGCAAATCCGGCATCTATCGCAGCGATAGGAGATTTTCCGTTTCTCAACTCTTCACGGATCCTCTCGAAAATAAGGACGTTTGCGTCAACAGACATACCAATTGTAAGAACAATTCCTGCAATTCCTGGAAGAGTGAGTGCTGCTCTAAACAGGGAAAGTGCTCCAAAAATAATAATCATGTTCATAATAAGGGCAATGGTTGCATTTACTCCGGCAAGGTTATAGTAAAGAATCATGAATAACATGACCAGCACAAGAGCCAGAGCAGAAGCTTTGAGGCCCTTCCTTATGGAATCAGCACCAAGGGACGGACCTATTGTTCTCTCTTCTATGATCTTTATTGAAGCTGGTAGAGAACCTGTTCTCAAGATAAGCGCAAGGTCGTGGGCTTCCTCTCCTGTAAAACTTCCTTCAATTATTCCGCTATCAAAAATAGTGGACCTGATGCTCGGGGCACTCTCTATTACATTATCCAGAACTATTGCAAGTTGTCTTCCAACATTCTGGCTGGTAACCTTCTCAAATTTTCTTGCACCCTCTGCATTAAGCTGAAAACAAACCGCAGGAAGATTATATTTATCAACACATCTTCTTGCTGTCTTAAGATCCCTTCCAGTTACAGCAGCAGCTCTTTCCACGACATAATACCCCTGGCCTCTACTTGGTAAAATCTGAAGGTCTTCTGGAAGTTTTCCCCCATATTTCTTCAGCGCATCTTCTTTTGTAGGGAAAGGCCCGTCTTTAACGAGTTTCAGCTCGAGGAGTGCTGTATTCTTGATAAGCGCCCTTACTCTCTTGGGATCATCCACACCTGGAAGTTCCACAACAATTTTATCCCCATGTAATCCTTGCCTCTGTATAACAGGTTCAGCTATCCCAAATTCATCCACCCTTCTTCTAATGGTCTCAAGAGCTTCTTCAACTGCATTTTCTCTTATTGCAGTAATAACCTTTGGTTTTAAATTTAACTCAGCTTTACCTTCAACTACACCAGAATACTCCCAATTTCCGAAGTTAGCCTTTATCAGAGCATCAAAATCCCTTTCTCGTTCTGAAGGAACTCCTTCAACTGCAATTGTTGCTATTCCCTTTCCGTAAATGTTTCCTACCTTTATTCCCTCATCCTCAAGAAGAGATTTTAACCTCAATATCTCCTGGTCCCTTTCCATCTTTACGGCATCATCAGTCACAACCTGAAGGACAAGATGCATCCCTCCCTTAAGGTCAAGACCAAGCTTAACTTTTTTAGAAGGGGGAACAAAAAAATAGATAGAAAAACCTATAACTAAAAGAATGAGAATTAACTTCCATTCTACCTTTCTTTTCATCTTTACCTCTTTTTGGTAACGGATGCTATATAGTTCTTTACAACCTCTAACTTAGTTCCCTTTGAATCTATTTCAACCCTATCCTCATATACAGCTGTAACTTTCCCCACAATACCTCCTGCAGTTATGACTCCATCACCCACCTCAATGGAATTCACCATTTCCTGATGCTTTTTCTGTCTCTTCTTTGCAGGCAGTATAAGAAGAAAATAAAAAATTACAAAGATCAGGGCTATCATTATCAAAGAACCCATAAATCCACCACCCTGAGGACTTCCTCCTGTAGCTGTCTGTGCATAAAGCATTCCAATCATTTCTTCCTCCAAATTTTTTTTGTCATCCTCACAAATTCCTCAAAGGAATTATCCTTTATATATTTACGAATTTTTATCATCGTGTCAAGAAAGAATTTGAGATTTATCAAGGTATTATAAAGGGCAGAATTTATATGAGACGACGTATAAAGATGTCTGAGAAGAGCTTTTTTAAAAGGTAGCTCCTCATCAGGAAAAGAAAAATCTTCTCTGTATTCTGTTCTTTTTATGTTTATTTTTCCATGCTCGGTAAAAATCTGACCCCTTCTCCCATTGCGAGTCGGAAGAACACAGTCAAAAAGGTCAACCCCCATAGAGATAGCCTTAACCATCTGATAGGGCTCCCCTATCCCCATCAAATACCTCGGTTTATCGTCAGGAAGCATTTCATTTGTAACCTCTATGGCTGAAAACATCTCATCTTCTTTCTCTCCAACACCCAGACCTCCAATTGCATAACCATCAAACCCCATGGACGAGATTTCCTCTGCGGATTTTCTTCTTAGGTCCCTGTATACTCCTCCCTGCACTATACCGAATACTGCAGTTTCTCCGTTTATTTCCTCTTTCTTACGCGCAGCCCTTTCAGCCCATCTTATAGTCCTAAAAGTAGCATCTTCTATTTCTTTCCTCGGCCTTTCGTTAGAAACAAAGTGATCGAGAACCATTGCAATGTCAACCTTTAGACGATGCTGATATTCCACAACATCCTCAGGAGTTAGATAGTGTCTCGAACCATCTATGTGTGAAGAAAATTCTATCCCTCCCTCTTCAACCTTCACCAGCTTTGAAAGGCTGAATATCTGGAAGCCTCCAGAATCTGTAAGCACAGAACCAGCCCAACCCATGAATTTGGAAATACCTCCAGCCTTTTCAATTACATCAATTCCGGGTCTTAAATACAGGTGGTAAAGGTTGGAAAGTAAAAGTCTGTAACCCATCTCCCATAACTGCTCTGGGAAAATCCCTTTAACTGCCCCTTCTGTTCCAACAGGCATAAAAGCGGGGGTAATTACAGGACCTGAACTGGTATAAAGAACTCCCACCCTCGCAGCAGTTCTTTTATCCCTCCATAGAACCTCAAACTTCATCTATTAAACCTGAAATATATAACATCTCCGTCCTGAACAACATAATCCTTTCCTTCAAGACGGAGCTTCCCAGACTGCTTAACACCTGTCCATCCACCGCTGTCCACGAATTCCTCCCAGTTACAAACCTCTGCTCTTATAAAACCTTTGGCAATATCTGTGTGGATCTTTCCCGCTGCTTCTAAAGCAGTTGTCCCTTTCCTAATCTCCAAGGCTCTTGTTTCTTTTTCGCCGGGAGTATAAAAAACAATAAGCTCAAGCACCTTAAAAGCCTTTTCCAGAAATTTTTTCGCCCGGACTTCCCTTATTCCAAACTCCTCCATAAGCTCCTTTCTCTCCTTTTCAGGCGACTCCAGAAGTTCCTGTTCTGTTTTTACATCTATAACAAAAGCTCCTTTCATTTTACCTGAGATAGACTTCGCCACCCTATCCCATTTCTCTACATTCTCGAAATCACAGTTTATAACATGGATTATAGGTTTCAAAGACAGGAGCCCAAGTCCTTTAAGATAGCTCTCTTCTTCGTATTCCTGTCTCAAACATATTCCCTTCTCAAGGGTTTCCTTCACCTTTCTCAAAAAATCTATTTCCTTCTCAAGCTCTTTATCCTTCCTTTTAGAATATTCTTTTTCGAGTCTTTCAACTTTTCCGGATATTATTTCAAGGTCAGAGATTAGGAATTCTTCCTCCTTCTTTTTTATTTCCTTCAAAGGGTCATCAGACTTTATCACATGAAGGAGTGCATCTCCTCCCCTCATTTCATTAATCTGCTCCCTTGCCGGTGGGTCTACAAATGAGAGGCTAATTGGAGTTTTTTTTGCTGATTTCTCTACTTCTGCCACAGAATCAAGTCTTGGGTCAGGAACCTTAACTACTGCAATATGCTTCTTTTTTTCCCCTAATCCTGTAAGAAGATTAAAAAAAGCGGTTTTTCCTGTTTGGGGCTCTCCAAAAATAACAAATTTCATCTTACTGTAGTACCAGGAGGCACTTCATCAGGCACCTGCAGAATATATGGTCTACCATCCACATCCGCAGCCAGAAGCATTCCCTGAGATTCATAACCTCTTATCTTCGCTGGCTTCAGGTTTGAGACCACCACAATTTTCTTACCCAGCAGTTCTTCTGGTCTATAATACTGGCGTAACCCTGCTACAAGCTGCCTTTCGTGGTCTCCCATATCAACTTTTAAAATGTATAATTTGTTTGCGTTTTCAGCTTCCTTAACTTCCACAATTTTTCCTACCTTTAATCCCATTTTGAAAAATTCATCAATTGTCACGTAAGTTTTTTCTTCCTTTTTTTCTTCCATCTTTATTTCCTCCTTGAAAAATTCTTCTTTATCCACGCGTGGGAAAATTTTCCCCACCTCTTTTATTTTTAAGCCTTCTTTGTAGGCATCCCAGTCAAATTCAATACCTTTTCCTCCTATAGCCTCGAGAATTTTCTCAGTTGAACGGGGCATTACTGGATAAATGTATTTTGATACACAAAAGAGAGCCCTTAAGGCGGTTAGAAGTATTCGAGATGTTTTCTGAGAGTCTTTTTGGCCTAACCTCCACGGCTCTGTTTCAACCAGATATTTATTTATAGAACGGAGATAATCCCACAAAAGAGAGAGCGCCCTGGAAAATTGATAGGAGTCATAAAGCTCTTCGATTTGATTTGAAAGCTCCTTCCATGAGTCCTCCATATTTTGGTCTGAAGGTTGTTTAGGTCCTGGAGAGGGAAGTACCCCGTCAAAATATTTGAGCGCCATTGTAGTCGTTCTGGAAAGTATGTTGCCGAGTTCATTAGCAAGGTCAGCGTTATATCTTTCAAGAAAGGACTCGTGCGAGAAATTACCATCCTGTCCAATAGGGGTCTCTCGCATCAGAAAATATCTGACTGCATCCTCCCCGAAAGCGTCTATCAAAATTTTGGGGTCTAATACATTACCTATGTGCTTGGACATTTTCTTTTTATTAACAAGCCACCAGCCATGGGCAAGTATTTTCTTGGGAAGTTCATAACCCGCCGCCATCAAAAATGCTGGCCAGTACACCGCATGGAATATAATTATATCCTTGCCCAAAATGTGCAGGTCTGCTGGCCAGTATTTGTCAAATTTATCCCTAAGTCCTGTTACATAGTTAAAAAGTGCATCAAACCAAACATAAATTACATGAGCTGGGTCCGAGGGAACTTTTATTCCCCATCCAATTGTAGTCCTAGTTATGCTCAGGTCTTTGAGTCCTGACTCAACGAAGCTTACAACCTTATTCATCATTGTTGCTGGCTGGACAAAATCAGGGTTCTTCCTGTAGAAATCAAGGAGGGGTTTTTGGAAACTGGAAAGGCGGAAAAAGTAATTTTCCTCGGTAATAAATTCGGTTTTTCCTCCACAATCCGGACAAATTCTCACTCCGTTCTCCTCCTCTGCATCCTCTGGAACAAAGCTTTCGCAATTATAGCAATACCATCCACTATAACTTCCCTTGTAAACATACCCCTTTTCCTTCAATTTCTCGAATATCTCAGCAACCTTCTTCTCATGAAAGTCCATCGTGGTTCTTATAAAGAAATCGTATTCTATGTTAAGTTCTTTCCAGAGGTCCCTGAAATGAACGACCATCTCATCAGCGAGTTGTTTTGGTGTTTTGCCCATTGATTTAGCGGCTTTTTCTATTTTCCCCCCGTGTTCATCAGTTCCTGTAAGATAAAAAACATCATACCCTTTTAGTTTTTTATATCTTGCTATTACATCACCTATCACCGTGGTATAAGCATGCCCAAGATGTGGCCTGCCATTAACATAATAAATAGGCGTTGTAAGATAAAATTTCATTGGTTCCTCCATTTAGAAAGGATCATTTGATAGGCTTTCTTAACCGATATTTCAAGCTTCTTTGCAAGTTTCTTGCAAGTATCAAACTCAGGAAGGACATTAACTATTTTCCCATTCAGAAACGCTATTTTCATTTTCACTCTTTCCCCCTCAACAACTATTTCCTCTATCTCTCGTTTGAGCTCTATTCTATCTTTAAATGAATACCTTATACCTATAGTAGTGGTGTTAAGAAAAATTTTTTCCGCAACCTGTTCAAGTTTATTCGGCCTCGAGATCACCTTTATCAGCACCCCTGGCCTTCCTTTTTTCATATATACAGGAATAAAAAACATATCCAGCGCATCCTCCTCGAGTTCTTCCCACAGGGAACTGAGAATCTCTCCAGTAGAGTCATCTATCTCTGCTTCTATTTCCACTATCCTATTGTTGACATTTCCCTCGTCCAACAGCAGTGTTCTCAGAAAATTGTGGTAGCCTTTAAAACTTTTTGTTCCAAATCCCCTGCCTTCTGAAACTAATCTGCCTTCAGGAAGTTTTCCTTCTTTTGCAAAAGCCCTGAGAATAGCGGCCCCTGTTGGAGTTGTAAGCTCAGTTTCAGGACCCGCAGAAAAAATTGTTCGTCCCTTCAGCAATTCTGCAACGGCCGGAGGAGGGACAGGCAGTACGCCATGGGCAGTTTCAACTATTCCACCACCTACATTTACAGGGGAATGCAATACATCATCAGGGGAGATAACTTCAATAAGCCATGAAGTTGTAAATATATCGAATATCGCATCCCATGAAGCGGCCTCATGAAGGTGAACCGTATCATAGGACCTTCCGTGAGCTTTTCCTTCAGCTTCAAATAACGCTCTAAATGCTTCAATAGCTCTATCTTTAACACTGGATTTTTCATTTGTTTCTTTTATTATCCCCTCGACGTCCCTGTAAAAAACTTCGGAAAGCTTATCTTTTATCTCAAGCGAAACGCTAAAACCATAAATGCCATTTTTTACCGATTCTTTAACCTCTGCTTCAAGGGGAAAGTTCCAAAGTTTTAGTTTTTCCTTCAGTTCTTTAGTTTCAAGACCGGAGACATGAAGAAGTGAAGCTACTGCCATGTCTCCGGCTATACCCATATGGCATTGAAAATAAAGTTTCATACAATGAGCTTATTACAAATAAAATCTAACGGTCAAGAATCATTTGACCGTAGAAAGCAGCTTCTTAAGAGCTTCCATATCAGCCCCTGAAACCCTTTCCCCATTATCAAGAATAAAGGTAGGAACTCCACTTATTTCAAGTTTTTTTGCAATGTTATCAGTTGCTTTCAGGATATTTTCCCCTTTATCACATTTTTCCTTCGAGGGCTTTGCCTTCTTTTCCCATTCCTTTGCTATATAAGTATTCAGATTTAACCCCTTACAAATAGCCACATTGGCAAGGTCCCAGCCATTTGGTCTGTGAACAGGGAAGAAAAGAACCTTTAATATAACATTATTGTCTTTCACTATCTGTTTAATCTGTTTTTCCGCCTTATTACAATAGGGACATACAGGATCTGTAAACATATATAAAACCCTTTTAGCTGTTGAAGAAGGTTTGTATACCATAACCACATTTTTTTCTATCTCAGGAACGGTACTCTTAAAGTTAGCCTTAATTTTTTGCATTTCTTTTGCCCTCACTGCACTAAATGTGTCCCTGGTAAAATCTTTTCCAAGCCTGAACATTTCACCGATTATGACAAAATCCTTCCCCACATAAAGAGGATAATATTTGCCTCCAGCTTTAACTATGAGCTGACAGAGACCGCCAACTTCCACTTTTGAAACTATCTCAGCAGCAGGGAAATTCGGAATGTGCTTCTTTACTGTAGAAAGCGTAACTTCAGAGCAGACTCCCTTGCCGGCTTTGGGGAACACAGGCGCTAAAAACACCATTAGAATCAGAATCGTTGCTAGTTTTTTAACCATTTTTACCTCCTGAATCAATTCTACCATACAAAAAAATTTCTAAATTAAACGCTTAAGGATAAAATAGGTAAGGTCATCATTAACATAGTATTTTCTTAGATATTCTGTTAAATATCTATCAATTTCTTCAGGGTCTCTGTCCCTCAGATTTAAAATTATTTGCTTCAATTTCTCTTTTCCCAGTTCCTCGCCGTTATAAGTCGCCTCTGAAAGTCCATCTGTATACATGAAGAGCAAATCTCCTCTTCTCATAACCTCGCTCCCTGAAGAATAAGCCGTATCCATTATCCCAAGAACCAGACCCCCTTCTGTAAGTTCCTTCACTCCATCTTTACTGACAAGAAGGGGAGGATTATGACCAGCATTACAATATTGAATCTGTCCCGAAACAGGATTTACCAAAGCAATAAAAAATGTTATAAAACTCTGTCCCTCCGTATTTTTTATAGTTATATTGTTTAGTTCCTTTATAACAGCTGCTACATCACTGGGCTGGAAATTTACTATAGCCCTCAGGGAAGACTGAATGGAAGCCATAAGCAAAGCTGCTGGTATACCTTTTCCTGCAACATCCCCTATGGCCACAAGATACCCATTGTTTAACGTGAAAAAATCGTAATAATCTCCTCCAACATATCGGGATGGAATGCTTTTTCCAAGAGCTTTAAATCCCTCTATTTTTATTTCCTTTGGAAGAAGATTCTGCTGTATTTCTCTGGCTATTTCAAGCTCTCTTTCCAGTCTGTTTCTTTCTACAGTCTCCCTGTGAAAAAGTATATTGTCATAGGCCAGCAATGTTATTTGATAAAGTGATTTTATATATTCAATGTTTTCCGGGCTCAGCTTTTTCTCTTCTTCTTTTGGAACAGCTATAAAGCTTCCCTTAAGACTCAGGAAATGTTCCACTCCCTTTTCTTTAAACATCATTTCTGTCATTTCTGAAACCACAGTAAGGCTCAAGATTTTACCACACCCAAATCTCTCAAGGAGCTCCCCGAGAACTTTTCTCTCCTCTTTTATAGCTTTCTCAAGTTCTGCTGGGACTTTTATTCCCCTTGAAAATACAAAAATACCGTTTTTGGATGAGACTTTTAAAATACATCTTGTAATACCGCTCTGTCCCATTGCAGTTGAGAGAAAAACTTTAAACAACCTTTCTTCATCAAAAATTCTTATTATCTGCCTGGCATATTCCAGGAAATTCCGAAGCTCATATTGCTTTAATTGCAGAGCTTTCTTTAACTTCTGAAGCTCTTCCCAATTCTCCACCAGTTTTTACCTCCTTCCCTTCCATACTCCAAAAAATCACAGGCCCTCCTTACTATTTCAAGGCCCAAGCCTCCCTTGCGCTTTTCTCTTATCTTCTTTTCAAGGTTAAACTTTTCTTCTGGAATTACCACTGGCAATCCTTCAAAACGAAAAATCAGCATCACCTTTCCAGAACTTACATCCCATTCAATTTCCAGGGTTTCACCTTCTCTACCTTCATAGGAATGCCTTATTATATTAGTTATTATTTCCTCCACTGCCCAGGAAAAGAGTCTGGCTTCTCTACTATCGAAAGAGAAGGAAAGTAGAAGTTTTCTGGTAAAATCAGAAATTATTTCTAAATAAGAATAATAGGCTGGAAACTTTAAATATACCTTAGCCACTTCTAAAAAAATTCCTGGCTTTTTCTGTATCGGGGAAAAACTTATAAATTTTCGTGAAGCCGAGCAGGTCAAATATCTCGTAAACTTCCGAAGAGGTGCAGCAAATTACAATATCCCCTCCTTTCTCCCTCACTTCCTCTATATAACCAATTAAAACCCCCAATCCTGCGGAGGAAATATAAGAAAGCTCGGAACAATCAATTATAATGTTGTATTTACCCGATTTTATAGCATCTTCTATAGCTTTATCAAAAACCTCCACTGTTATTGGATCAATCCTTCCCACTGGCTTTATTAAGAGAATCCCACTTTCTTCCTTTTTTTTCAGTTCAAGATCCATTCTCTATCTCCATTTTAGAAAAGAAAAAAGAAATTTCAAAGGCAGCAGTTTCAGGAGCATCAGAACCGTGAACCGCATTTCTCTGAATGTCTGTTCCATATAGCTTTCTTATCGTTCCTTCTTTTGCCTTTGATGGATCTGTCGCACCCATTAGACTTCTCCATCTCTCTATTACATTATCGCCTGATAGTACCATTACAATAATGGGTCCAGAAGACATATATTGAGTAAGTTCTTCAAAGAAAAATTTTCCCCTGTGGACATAGTAAAATCTGCCAGCCTGATCTTTTGTAAGGTGAACCATCTTCATTGCCGAAATTCTGAATCCGTGCTCTTCGATAATAGAAATTATCTTACCTGACAGTCCTTTTTTTAGAATTTCTGGTTTTATAATTGCAAGAGTGCTTTGCATGTGTCCTCCTTAGAAAAGACTTTGCTGCTTATTCTTTTTTTCTTCATCCTCAAAAAGTGGGTCTATTATTCCATAAACACCGTCATAGCCGGGTTCAACTTTAACTTTGCCCTTCCTCATGTTTTCAATTCCTTTTGCCACTCTTTCCCCAAGCAGTCTTTTTATTTCATCGGTTGGTACCTCAGTAAGAATTTTAAATTCTCCGCCAAAGGCCTCAAAAGCTGATAGAAACATTTCCATGATTCTCTTAGAATGCTTGGTTTTACCCTCTGCCTTTGCAATTATTTCCTGAAGAGGGAAAAGGTGAGTATAATCAACAGCACCCTCTGGCCTCTCTCCTTCTTCTCTATCAGCGAGCTCCTCAACTCTGTGAGCCACTCCTATAGTAAGTTTCTTCCCGCATTTTGGACATATATTATCCAGCTTCATTGCTTCGCGAGGGGAGAGTCTAACTCCACAATTTCTGTGACCATCATAATGGTATTTTCCTTCTTCAGGGAAAAATTCTATGGTTTTTAGAAAACCTTTTCTGGTTTTTATGGCATCTACTATAGCCTTATAAGATAGCTCGGTATCAAAAAGATTTGCCTCTCTTCCTATATTGGTAGGCGAATGGGCGTCTGAGTTGGAAACAAGGGTAAATTTATCAAGGGAGGATAATCTCCAGTTCATTGGCGGGTCAGAGCTCAACCCAGTCTCAAGGGCAGTGATGAATTCAGCAAGGTCTCCGCAACACTCCTCTATCGAATCAAAGCCTGAATTTGCTCCGAAAAGGGAAAACCAGGGTGTCCATATATGTGCTGGAATAATAGCTGTAGCTGGGGCATTCTTTTGAATTATTTCTATGAGCTCTCTCATATCCATACCGAAGGTTGGTCTTCCATCAGCCTGCAAATTGCCCTTTGCAGAAAGGACAGTGTTTAATCTCTCTACATCTTCAAGACTCTCCGCAAGCAAAACCACATGAATTTTCCTTACCCTATCGCCTTTTGAGTATATCAGGCTCACCTCAGAGGAAAGCATAAAGTATACATCTTCCTTTTCAAATGTAAGGTTCACTGGAAACGGATTCGCGGGTGGATTTTTAAGAACAAACAAGCCATTCTCTCTGGGCTCAAGCAAATTTTTTATTCTGAAAAGCCAATCCGGGTGCGTAAAATCTCCTGTACCAATGACTTTTATACCCTTCAACTTGGCCCAAATCGCCATAACAGGAAGGTCCATATCCCGGGAGGTTGCTCTTGAATGTCTAGAATGAACATGGAGATCTGCTAAAAATTTCATGTGTTCTCCCTTATGAAAAATTTAAGATAACTCTTTGGAATTCCCAAAAAAGTCTCTCTATATATCATATCGCATTTCTGACATCTTGGATGCTTCTCATTCTTCTCTCTTGCAAAACTTAATCTCAATTTTTTCATGTTCTCACTATTCCAGATTTCAAGAAGCGATTTTTCGGTGGCATCACCTATAATAATCTCTCCGAAGAAATCTTGCGGACATGCTGGCACTTTGCCATCGTAAAAAATGGTCATGGAATAGTACGGAAAAGTACAGGGCACATAATTAAGTTTGCCCTTCCTGTTGATATTATAAAGCCCAGCCCAATTGTGAATTCTTCTTACAATAAACTTATCAAGGGGTAACCCGTTGAAAAGGGAACGAAATTTTTCTCTCTTTCTCTTAATTTCCTCCTCGCTTCCCTTTAAAACCTCCATCACTTCTATTACAGTATAAGGTTTCCCTGATCCTCTTTCTTTTTTTACTTCCAGAAACTTTAGAATATTGGAAAGAACCTGGTCAAAATTTGCCCCGACCCTTACTCTTTCATAAGTTTCCTTCTCATAACCATCAAAGGAAAATGATATAAAATCAAGTCCGGCATCTATTAACTCTTTTGAATAATTCTTATCCAGAATAGTCGCATTTGTGTGAAGCCTTGGCCTTAACCCGGCCTCCGCTGTTACACGCACCATTTCCACGAACCTGGGGTGAAGTAAACTTTCTCCTCTGTGAAAAAGATTTACATCGTAAGCGAATTTGCTTATCTGTGATATTAAATTTTCAAAAAGGTCCCATTCCATCATTCCTCTTTTGAGTGCGTTGTAATCTGTCCCGTTGGGACACATTATACAGCGCAGATTACAGGCATTGGTGGGTTCAAGCCAGATACGGGTGGGAGGCACAGGAACTTTCTGGCTCCTTCTTCTATAGTGGTAATAGAGTCTTGCAAGATGAACTAAATGGTTCATATTTTCTCCCTGAAAACATATTTTAAAAAAGAAGGAGACAGAAGTTTGAAGAATTTTCCCTTGCTTACATAGCTAAGATATAAATTGGCCGGTCCAACACAGGTGAACCAGCAGGGAGGATGGTTCCCCGCTTTTATCTCCCTTCTCAGATCCTCTGCTTCACGGCTGAACCATATTTCTTTAAAACTTTTCTCTTGGAGATTCCCTATTTTTTTGAATGCTACTGGACATGGATGAACATCTCCATTAGGATGTATTTGAACAGAAAAAAAGGTAGCGATGCATCTGAAGCTTTTTTTGACCCTTTCCGGGTCTTCTATAAAAGCCGGGAACATCCTGAGATAATCATGAAAATGGGGAAGATAAGAAGGAAAATCTCTCAAAATTGAATCTATTTGTTCCTTAAGGAGGGGAATATCTTCCCGAGTAAGTCCAAGGTCTTCCTCAGGAGAATACTTTTCTATCCTGTGCACTGGTTCGGTTGTGACCCCATCGGCTCCTTTCTCTACTGCAAGTCTGACTGTATCATGAAGATAGGGAAGGTTTTTCTTATTTAATGTTATGTTGACGAAAACTTTTGGTCTTTCACCAGCCTTTTTCACATTCTCTATGGCCGCTAAAACTCTTTCCCAGGCTCCATCTACACCCCGTATCCAATCATGAATTTCTCGAGGCCCATCCAGAGAAAAAAATATTGAATCTATTCCAGTTTGCGCAAGTCTTTGAGCATTTTTCTCATTCATTAACCACCCGTTGGAATTAGCAGCAACCTTAAAACCCAGGGATTTGGCGTGAGATAAAACTTCGTAAGCCTCGTTCAACAGGAAAAGCTCTCCCCCTGAGAATGATACATATCTGCCTCCAAGAGTTCTCAGTTCTGAAAGGATTTCTTTAACCTTTTTCAGAGGAAGCCTTACCTCATCCTTAACTTTCCATAAGTGGCAGTGTTTGCATCGGAGATTACACCTATAGGTAAGCTCCCATTGTATTTTTATTGGTCCGGATAAAGGATTTATTCCTCCGGCAACAAATTTGGCAAAATTAAGGTAAAACTTCATGAAAAAATATTATAGTTTCCACTTAATTATTTTTCAATGATATAATTTTTTTTCAAATGTATGAACCAACGATTGGACTTGAAATTCATCTACAACTTCAGACTGAATCAAAGATGTTCTGTTCCTGTAAAAACAGCTATGGAGATCCTCCAAACACAAATATATGCCCTGTATGCCTGGGCCATCCAGGAACCCTTCCAGTCCTAAATTGGGAAGCTGTAAAACTTGCCACAAAACTGGCTATGGCCCTTAACTGTAAAATTAATAGAGAATCTTACTTTGCTAGAAAAAATTATTTTTACCCTGACCTGCCCAAGGGCTACCAGATTACTCAGTATAAAAAACCACTGGCTGAACAAGGATTTATAACCCTCAAAAGCGGAAAGAAAATAAGAATAAAAAGACTTCATATAGAAGAAGACTCAGGGAAATCTTTCCATACAGAAGAAGGGACATTTTTGGATTTCAATAGGTGTGGGGTACCACTTGCTGAGATCGTAACCGAACCTGATATAAGTTCTCCTGAAGAAGCTGTGGAATTTCTACAAACCCTGCGAAAAATTGCAATATATACAGGAGTATCCGACGCTGACATGGAAAAGGGCAATATGCGCTGTGATGCAAATCTTTCCCTTAAATCAACGGGAACTTCTGCGCTGGGAACGAAGACAGAAGTTAAAAACCTCAATTCATTCAGGTTTCTTGCTAAAGCCCTTAATTACGAAATTCAAAGACAGCAAAAGCTTTTAGAAAGGGGAGAAAAAATAATCCAGGAAACGAGGGGATTTAATAGTAAGAAAGGTGAGACTTTCCCTATGCGGAGCAAAGAAGAAGCTCATGACTACAGATATTTCCCGGAGCCAGATCTTCCACCTCTTATCCTTGAAGAAGAATTTTTGGATGAGATCAGAGCATCCATCCCTGAACTTCACTGGCAAAGGGAGGAAAGGTTTGTAAAAAAGTTTGGTCTTGACCCCGAAACTTCTTTTATTCTATGCGGAGAAAAAGAAATTGCTGATTTTTTTGAAGAGACCCTCCAATATTACAAAAATGCAAAGGACCTAGCCAACTGGACAAAAACAGAAATTATGAAACTATGGAAAGAAGGCTTGATGGTAAATCCGAAGTCCTTCGCAGAACTTCTAAAATTTGTGGATGAAGGAAAACTTTCAAGATTGAAAGCCAAAGAAGTCTTAGAGGAAATGGCAAGAACAGGAGATTCACCATCAACTATTATCGAAAAAAGAGGCCTGGTTCAAATAAGCGACGAAGAAATCCTTAAAAAAATTATAGAAAAGGTTGTTAAAGAATACCCGGATAAGGTTGAAAAGTATCGCAAAGGAAAGAAGGGGCTAATGGGGTTTTTTGTCGGACAGGTTATGAAAGAAACAAAAGGAAAGGCGAATCCAAAACTCGTTAATAAATTACTCGGGGAGGCCTTGGAAAATGATAAATGAAGAAGAACTGAAAAAGCTTAGAGAAATATCCATCAGGATTAGAAGACATATCGTCACAATGACAGGATTGGCTAAATCCGGTCACCCGGGCGGCTCTCTTTCAGCTGCTGACATCATAACCGTGCTGTTCTTTAAAAAAATGCGTATTGACCCTAAAAATCCCAGGTGGAAAGAACGAGATATTTTTATACTTAGCAAAGGACATGCAACACCTGTATTATATGCAGCACTGGCAGAGGCTGGTTTCTTTCCTGTTGAAGAACTTAAAAACTTCAGAAGATTGAGGTCTCATCTACAAGGACATCCTGATAGGTTAATGACTCCGGGAGTTGAGATGTCCACTGGGTCTCTGGGACAAGGTTTATCCGTGGCAAATGGAGTAGCAATGGCCTTCAAAATTGATAAAACACCAAGGAAAGTTTATGTGCTAATCGGTGATGGGGAATTACAGGAGGGACAGATCTGGGAAGCTGCAATGACCGCAGCTCATTACAAATTGGACAACCTGACAGCAATTGTGGATTATAATGGACTACAGATAGATGGGCCTGTAAGCAAAGTTAAAGAAGTTGCTCCTGTTGCTGAAAAATGGAAAGCTTTTGGATGGGAGGTTAAGGAAATAGATGGACATGACTTCAAACAGATTATAGAGGCTCTTGATTGGGCTGATGGAGTGAGGGGAAAACCCGCTGTAATTATTGCCCATACCTTAAAGGGAAAAGGAATTTCCTTTATGGAAGGCAAAGTAAAATTTCACGGAGTCCCTCCATCAGAAGAAGAAATGAAGAAAGCTCTTGAAGAATTAGATAAACAGGAAAGGGAGATAAGAAAATGAAGGAATTTGAGTACAAACACCTGAGAGATGCCTATGGCGAAATTCTTGTTGAACTTGGGGAAAAATACAAGGATATAGTTGTTCTGGATGCAGACCTTTCCTCATCTACCAGAACAGCTAAATTTGGGGAAAAATTCCCGGAAAGATTCTTTAATATAGGTGTTTCAGAACAGGATCTAATGTCAACGGCAGCAGGACTTGCAATTGCAGGTAAAAGGCCCTTTGTTTCCACATTTGCAGTATTTGCAGCTGGCAGAGCCTGGGAGCAAATTCGCCAGTCAATTGCCTATGCCAATGTAAATGTTAAAATCGTAGCCAGCCACGGCGGGATAACTGTGGGTGAAGATGGAGCAACCCATCAGATGTTAGAGGATTTCGCTATAATGAGGGTCTTACCCAATATGAAAGTTTTCTGTCCTGCTGATTATTACGAAACAAAAATTCTTATAAGAAAAGTCTTCGAATCAGATGGACCTTCATACGTAAGGCTTTCCAGAGCAAAATTCCCTGTGATTTTTGATGAAACTCACGATTTTGAAATAGGAAAAGCTCAGGTCCTTAAAGAAGGTAAAGACTTAACAGCTGTAGGAGTAGGAATTACAGTTCACGGATTGCTCATTACAGCGGAAGAACTGGAAAAGGAAGGTATTTCAATAGAGGTAATAAATTCCCCTTCAATAAAACCCCTGGACGGTGAAACCATATTGAATTCGGCCCGAAAAACAGGAAAAGTATTCGTGGCAGAGGAACACTCTGTGATTGGAGGCCTCGGTTCTGCCATTTCAGAATTTCTTTCTCAGCATTATCCTACAAAAATGAAATTCCACGGAATAAAGGATATTTTTGGAAGATCCGGTAATGCCACAGAACTTCTAAGGTTCTATGGCCTGGATCCTGAAGGGATAAAAAGAGAAATTCAAAAATTCTTGAAGGATAATGCTTAGTTTCTATGGAGTCTATAAATCTTATTCATCTCCGTACTTTGCACTTTCTAACATTAATTTTAAGGTGGAAAAAGGAGAATTTCTCTTTATAACAGGTCCTTCCGGAGCGGGAAAAACTACTATTATAAAGCTAATCACCAGAGAAGAGCTCCCATCTAAAGGAAAAATTCTTTTTGAGGGCAAGGACATATCTGCAATACCAAGGGGAAAACTTTATAGCTACAGAAGAAAACTTGGCATAATTTTTCAGGATTTTCGATTGATACCTTACTTAACAGTTTTTGACAACGTGGCTCTTCCCCTGATTTTAAGAGGAAGCGGAAAACAGGAAATCTACAACAGAGTAACTACTGCTCTGAAGGAGTTGGAAATCATTCACAAAGCTCGAGAATTGCCTCCATCTCTTTCTGGAGGAGAACAACAGAGAGTCGCAATAGCAAGAGCAATAGCTGGCAATCCTGACCTCCTTTTAGCTGACGAACCCACAGGAAATCTTGACCCTCTTCTGTCAAGGAAAATTATGCGAATTCTTCAGAGAATAAATATGAAAGGAACATCTGTGATAATTGCCACTCACGACCAGTCAATTATTGATGAATTCGGGGAAAAAGTAATTTTCCTTTCCTACGGAAAAATAAAAAGGATAAAAACTTGAGGAGAACAATCTTTGGTTTAAAACTATTTGTCAATGGAAAATTCGGGAAACCTTCGGAATTTATTTTTCCTATTTTTATAATGAGCTTCTCTGTTTTTTTCCTGTGCTGGTTTATTCTCATAAGAAACAACGTAGGGTATATTGTGAACAAAATAGAAAAAGGCCTTTCAGCGAGGGTATTTCTTCAAGATGAAATTACAGAAGAAAGGGCAGAGGAAATATTAAAAAGGTTAAAAACATTACATGAAATAGAATATGTTGAACTTGTTTCTAAGGAAAAAGCAAAGGAGGAATTTGCACATTATTTTCCGGAAATTGCAGAGGCCCTCGGTAATGATAATCCTTTTCCTATAAGCATTTATATCAGGCTGAAAAAAACAACAAATTCTTCAGAAAATCTTCTCAAACAGTTAAATGAAATTCCTGGAGTTAAGGAGGTTGTTTATCAACGCGAACTTTTCAATTCTTTCAAAAAATTGAGAGTCAGTATAGATTATCTTGGAAGCTTTCTATCCATAATTTTCTTTATAGCTTCAGCAGTAATAATAGGAAATCTCATTCTTATACATATAGCAGCTAGAAAGGAGGAAATCTATTTGCTTTACATACTCGGAGCAAGAGATGATTTTATCTTCACTCCTTTCATAATCTTTTCAATATTTTTCAGCCTGATTGGCGCGACCATAGGAATACTCTTTTTCAAACTTTCTATTTTAATTGCAGAATACCTCAAAGGTAAGTTTCTTCCGACCAATCAACTTGAAAACGAAAATCTATTTGTAATTTTAGGCTTAAGCATTCTGGTAGGATTGATTGCAACCATAATTTCCACAGGGAGGTATAGCTATGAAATATAAGGTTTTACTCACCCATGAACTTTTTCCTGAAGTTCACAAGAAACTGCAGGATTTATTTGAACTGGAGGTGGGAATTGAAGGGAAGGAGGACCTTATAAAAAAGGTAAGAGACAAACACGCCCTTTTGTGCTTTCTCAAGGACCCTATTGATAGAGAAGTAATAGATGCCGCTCCTGAGTTAAAAATTATTGCGAATTACGCAGTGGGTTATGACAACATAGATGTAGAGTATGCAAAAAGCAAAGGAATCTATGTTACAAATACTCCTGACCTTCTTACTGAAGCCACAGCTGATCTTACATGGGCATTGATTCTTGCTGTTGCAAGAAGAATAGTAGAAGCCGATTCATTTACGCGGGCGGGTAAATTCAAAGGATGGGAAGCAAAACTATTTCTCGGAATGGAACTAAATGGAAAAAGACTGGGAATAATCGGGTTGGGAAGAATTGGAAAGGCGGTAGCAAGAAGAGCTTCTGGATTTGGAATGGAAATTGTCTATTATAAAAGGAAAAAACTCTCACCGGCAGAGGAAAAATCGCTGGGTGTTAAATTTTTATCCCTTGAGGAACTTTTGAAATCAAGCGATGTTATTTCCATCCACACACCACTTACGCCGGATACGGAAAACTTGATTAACAGAGAAAGAGTTTACATGATAAAAAGGGGTGCCATTTTCATAAATACCGCCAGGGGAGCAGTGGTAGATGAAAACGCACTTATAGAAAGACTTGAAAACGGTAGCCTTTTCGGAGCAGGGTTCGACGTTTATAAAAACGAACCTGAGATAAACCCAAAATTAATCAATTTAAAAAATGTGGTGTTGTTACCTCATATAGGGAGTGCGACTACTCAGACAAGACTTGCGATGGCGAATTTAGCAGCTGACAATATAATCTCAGTCCTGAAGGGAGGAAAACCCATAACTCCGGTCTAAAGGCAAGCATGAAAATTCAAGTAATTTTTGACAACTATCCAGATAAAAAATCCTGGGGCTGGGAGTGGGGTTTTTCCGCTCTTGTGGAAGGAAAAATTCTTTTTGATACAGGTTCAGACCCGGACATTTTTATTAAAAATTTAACAAGAGCATGTAACCCAAAGGAAATAACCAAGGTTATAATTTCGCATTTTCATTGGGACCACACAGGAGGTCTTTTCTCCTTGGTAAACAGAAATAAAAAAATAGAAGTTTTTGTGGGAGAAGGTTTCAGTCGAAAATTTGAGGAATCCCTCAAAAGAAAAGGCGCTAAGGTTTTAAGAGTCAAGGGCTGGAAAAGAATAGAAACTAACATATGGATTGGGCCTGAATTGCCCAAACCAATTCCGGAACGTTTTCTGGTAATTGAAGGAAACAATGCATCTTTCCTGATAGCAGGGTGTTCCCATCCAGGGATAGAAAATTTTGCTCGTCTTACCAGGGAAAAATTTCAAAAACCCATCTGGCTGCTGGGTGGGTTTCACCTTTTTTCTGCCTCAGTAGAAAAAATAAAAAGTATCGCAGAGGAGCTCAAAAAAATCGGGGTTGTGAAGGCTTTTCCTTCTCATTGTTCTGGTGAGAGGGCCTTTGAAATTTTCTCCAACTACTTTGAAGTAGCAAGGGCTGGTAGCGGGAAAATAATAGAATTTTGAGTTCCTACGTTCTTATAATAAAAGTTAATAGTCCTGAAAATGTGGAAATTGGGGCTCTGGGGAATTTTAAAATCCTATCAGGCTTTTATTCTTATGTCGGGGCTGGAGGCATAACCAGGATAAAACGACATTTTAAAAGGAAAAAGCGCCTGCACTGGCACATAGATTACCTTTTAAAAATTGCAGAGCCTCTGGAAGCATGGATAGGAGAAATGGAAGAAGTTAAGCTCGTGGAAATCCTTGAGGGAGAGTTGAGACCCTATATAAAGGGTTTTGGAAGCTCTGATACACGCAAGTTCTCACATCTATTCCTGGGCAAACCCTCGAATAGATTACTTAAGAATCTCGGCTACAGAAAAATAGAGAAATTTTAAACTTTGTACCCGCTATTGCGAAGAAGTTGTAAAAATTCCTCTTCATTCAGGATTTTTACTCCCAATTGTTGTGCTTTCTGGTACTTGGACCCCGGGTTTTTACCTACAACTACAAAATCTGTTTTTCGGGAAACCGAAGAGCTTACTTTCCCCCCAAGGCTTTCCACAATAGAAGAAGCTTCTGACCTTGTGAATCTATCAAGCTCACCCGTAAACACAAAGGTCTTACCTGCAAGAGGTTTTTCTCCCTCTTTAACCTCTTTCTTTCTTCTGAAATTAACTCCTGCTGCTCTAAGTTTTTCTATAATTTTTCTATTATGTTCATCTTTAAAGAAGTGAATTATACTATAAGCAACTTTGTCCCCTATTTCCGGAATAGAAACTAACTGATTGTAAGAAGCCTTCATAAGATCTTCAAGGGATTCAAAATGTTCTTCAAGAAGTTTTGCAGTTTTTTCTCCCACATATCTTATTCCTAAAGCATGAATCAGTCTCCAGAGATCGTTCTCTTTACTGCGTTCTATCTCATCAATAACATTCTGGGCGCTTTTTGGCCCCATCCTTTCAAGCCTTTCCAAGTCCTTCTTTTTCAAGAAATATATGTCAGCCGGGTCTTTAATAAGCCCTTTCTTAAGTAATTGTTCCACAAGAGCTTCACCTATATGTTCAATGTTCATAGCATTCCTTGAAACAAAATGCAGAATAGATTCTTTGATTTTTGCCGGACATGCAACGTTAGGACATCTCCATATAACTTCACCGGGAGGCCTGTAAAGTTCCGCACCACATACAGGACAATACCTGGGCATAACGAACGGCTTTTCTTCTCCTGTTCTTTTCGATTTGACAACAGAAACCACTTTAGGAATAATATCTCCCCCCTTTTCTATAACGACCCAGTCACCTATTCTAATATCCTTCCTTTTTATTTCTTCTTCATTGTGCAGAGTTGCCCTGGAAACTGTAGTTCCTGCAAGCTGGACTGGTTGCAAAATTGCAACAGGAGTAACTGCTCCTGTTCTCCCCACATTTAGCTCAATATTTATTATCCTGGTAACTGCCTGTTTTGCAGGAAATTTAAAGGCAATGGCCCATCTGGGAAATTTAGCAGTTACTCCAAGCCTTTTTTGCTGGTCTATTGAGTTTACTTTAACTACAAGGCCATCTACGTCGTAGCTAAGACTATCCTTCTTATCCTTCCACTCGTCCCAAATCCTTAAAACCTCCTCAGGAGTCTTACATAACCAAACATATTCATTGCGCTTAAATCCGAGCTCTTTAATCTGTTGGAGGTTTTCCCAATGGGTAGGCCCAGGATAATCCTTATTAATAAAAATATAGTAAAAGAATATATCAAGCCCTCTTCTGGAAACCTCTTTCGGGTCAAGAAGCCTTATAGTTCCTGCAGTTGCATTCCTGGGATTTGCAAAAAGAGGTTCTCCCCTCTCAGCCCTCTCTCTATTTAGACGCTCAAATGATTCCTTGCTCATAAAAACTTCACCTCGGACCTCAACAAGCCTCTTTTCTTTAATGCGTAAAGGGAGGCTTCTTACTGTTTTTATATTTTCGGTTACAACATCTCCCTGAAAACCATCTCCTCGAGTAATTGCCCTTGTGTAAATTCCATTTTCATACTGAACTGCTATACTCACTCCATCGATTTTCATTTCAACCACATATTCCACCTCTTCTCCTGGCAGCGCTTTAAGTATCCTATTATGAAAGTCCAGAAATTCCTCATAAGAATAAACATTCTCGAGGGAAAGCATTGGAGGATCATGAGTCGCTGTAGGAAAACCCTCAACTGGTTTTTCTCCAACTCTTTGTGTTGGTGAATCTGGCGTTATGAGCTCGGGGAACCGGGCTTCCAGTTCTTGAAGCCTTTTCATGAGCATGTCAAACTCGTAGTCAGAAATTTCAGGCTGAGCTTCTACATAGTATTTGTACTCGTGATACCTTATCTCCTCACGTAGTTTTTCAATTTCTTTTCTTGCTTCTTCTAATGTAAGTTCTTTATTTCCCAACCCTTTCCCTTGCATCTGCTAAGATAGACTCAAGAGTTGGTTTCTCTTTAGCTTTAAAGTATTTAATCTTATAGAGTCCAGAAAGAATCTTGTATGCACTATCGTAAATCTTCTTCTGTTTAGGGTTTCCTTCAAGAAGAACAACCGCCTCTGCCAGATAATTCATTGCAAGTTCGGCCGCTTTAGGATCCTTTATAGATTTCTTATCCGCTCCAAGACATTTGGGAAGATAATACATTCCTATTTTGTATGCAAGAACTCCATTTCTTTTCTTCTTATATGCCTTTATATATAGAGAGGTTATCTTATCTCCATCTATTCCAAGTTTTTCATAAGTAACAGCGCAGAGAACATAAGTATCGTAAAGGTCGACTTTGGGAGCCATGTTGCAGATTATTTTATTGGCAGTTTTATAATCTTTGTTCTGGAAGGCCTTCTTACCTTCTTCCAGGACAAAGGACATCAAAAGTTTTGCTTTCTTCTTTCCTGCATCCCCGAATTCCCTGTATATTTTTGCAGCTTCTTCCATATTTTTCATCCCATCATCTATCCTATTCAGATTAAAGGAACAAAAACCTCTCAACCTCAGAGAGTCCGCAAGAAGAAGTTTGTACTTTGAAACCCTCAGATTTTTAGGAGGATTAGACAGTATTTTTCTCAACAGTGCAATACCAGAATCAAATTTCTCTATGGCCTTATCGCATTTCTTTGCCTGTTTGTAACAATCCGCCATTCTAGCATAAATGAAAGGCTTATCAAGGTCGCTCTGAGCATAAATAACCGCTTTTTCCCCATAAGTTATTATCTTATCGCATCTTTTCAATCTTAAAGCGGAATCGTACAGGCCAAGATACACAAAGGGCAACTTGTCAGCATGTTTTTTCTCATTGCCAAAGAGGGAGAGCCACTTTTCAAGAAGACTCATCTTCTTTGCGGGATCCTGTGCTGTTATTGCTTCCACATAAAGCTTGTTTGCATTTACTGCAAAAACAGGAAATACCATAGCAACGATTAAAATAACGAGCAAAATCCTTTTCATATTTTCCCTCCTGTCATGATTAAATTATTTTATACCATTTTCCAGATAAAAATCAAAATCATTATATCTTTTTAGCATACTTTCCAGGTCAGAAGAAAGATGTGCCAAATCTTTGAAACTCTTTTTATTTTCTCGAACTTCTACTGAAAGAACTGTTTGAAGCATTTTTCTAATCGCTGGGAAGAAATTTCCTGTGATTTCTATCTTACCGTCCACTCTTCCTTTTATTCCCCTTTCCTGTATTAAGTAATTCAACTGTACTACTGCAGGCTTGCAATTTTTAGAGGCTAGATAGAGCAAATAAGCGAGATAATTCTTCCAGAACACAGATGGGCTTTTTTCTATAATTCCCATGGTATAGGCTTTTCTCGCGAAAAATGCTGCTGATGAATCTGCCTTTATCTCTTCTATAAGAAACCCCTTCCCTGTGTTTTTCCCCAGGATTTGTTCTCCTTCCTCATCCTGAGAAGACCCAAGATAGTGAAAAATATCATGCATAATTAAGAAATAAAGAATACTCTCTGGATCCTCTTGCCACTCATTTATCATTTCTTTTCCGATTCTGGAAATTATTGTTCGGTATTCAGTTTCAATAATATTTTTAAAGAATATTTTTCTGGATTTATTTGGCAAATCAGGAGGCAAAATAAGATAAGTCCTCGCAGGGGGAATTCTTACTATTCCTGCTGCATACTGTAAATCCGAAACAAAAAGCCCGGGATATTGCATGGGTTTTATTCCCTGCAATTCCTTTAAAGGAAGTTGCTTCTGAAATTCCGAAAGAAGTGACGCTATTCTCTGACCTTTCTTTGTCCACTCGTTGTTAATTAAAAATACTGCTTCCCCATAACCCATTTTTACGCCGAGAATTGGGTCATCAACTTCAACAGGCCCTACATATGCGGAAAGCCCTTCTTCTATCTCCAGCCATAGCTGGTCTCCTTCTGAAAAATCGTCCTTCAATATCTCCTCTGCTCTTTTTGACAGGAACCTGTCCAGAGGTTTTATTCCAGTGCTCGTTGTAGAAAGAACAGATGAAAGTTTTTCCAGAAATTCCCCGTAATACTGATGGAATGGAATTGCAGTATATGTTTTTCCTTCTCTCTTGACAACTGTAAATGGTTTCTCAAAGCTTTCCCTCAGCTCCTCATGCTCTTCGAGATATTTACTTAACTCTCCCTTATCCGATACTCCTGGATAGTTTCCCTGCCCGGGAAATCCATAAATCCCTTCAATTATCGGCTCGTTGTTTCCCAGACGATTAAAAGGACCAAAATTTATTTGAAAAAGCCTTTTACTTTCTTCACTAGTAAGACGGTTTAATATCGCTTCACAGTCTCCGCAGGATTGTTTCATATATATTCTGTCAACTATCTCTCCGGCTTTCTTTAAACCTTCTGGAATAGAGTTAACCAGATTTATAGGGATCATAGTAGCCAAAAGAAAAGGTAAGAATATTTTTTTCATCAGGAATATTTTATATTATATGAAATATGAAAAGAAAGAAATGGTTTAGATTTTTATTCCCTTTTTCACTGGGGTTCTTCTTCTTTTTTGTACCAATTAAATACGCAGGAAAGGTCACAGTTCCCTTCGATGTTGTTGTATCATGGCTTAGGAAATCTTATCCCCAGACAGTCTCATATTATACGCTTTTAATACTTCTTGCAGGGGTGGTGCTCACAGTGTTTTCTCCCTTTCTGAAAAGCCTCTCCAAGTTCAGAACCTCCCCTTTGATCTACATACTAAGAATTCTGGGTGGACTTATAGCTATTTCCTTTTTCACCAATTATGGGCCTCGAATCCTCCTTCAGGGGGATACAAAAAAATTTATGATGGAACTTCTCGTTCCATCTGTAGCAGTTATAATTCCGATAGGGGCTTCTATCATAAACATGTTAACCAGCACAGGGACCCTTGATTTCATTGGCACACTTGCAAGACCTCTCATGAAACCACTTTATAAAATACCAGGCAGGGCCGCCCTCGACATTCTCACATCATGGGTAGGAAGCTATTCTGTAGGATTATACATAACCAGAAATGTTTTTAAAAAAGGGGGGTATTCAAAAAAAGAGGCTTTTATAATTGCCACCTGTTTCTCCACAGTTAGCATTGGATTTGTTGGAGTGGTAGCATCCACTCTAAAAATTCTACATCTCTTCCCTCTTGTATTCATCGGATATTTCCTGGGAATTTTCGCAACAGCTATAATAATCGTTAGAATACCTCCAACCTCCAGAATTCCCGAAGACTATGTAAACATACCCATGCCAGAGGCAGAATTAAAAGGCAATCTTTTTAAAGAAGCAATAAATCAGGCTTTAATGACAGCTGAAAGAAGTTCCTCGCTTGGATCTTTATTTTTAAAAGGTCTTTTAGATGGTCTGATTCTGGCAGCTCTTATTTTAAGCACCATTGCTTCTGTGGGAACAATAGCTTTACTTCTTGCAAAAAACACTCAGGTATTCAATTATCTTGCCGTGCCTTTCTATCCTATTTACAAATTCCTTGGTATGCCACAGCCAATGAACGTTTCAATAGCCACAGTATTAGAAATTGCTGAGATGTATTTACCCACAATAGCTGTTAAGGATTCCCCTATTTTTGTAAAGTTTTATATAGCAGTACTCAGCACATCTCAGCTGATTTTCTTTTCTTCTGTGGGCCCAATGATAATAGATATGTTCAGGGAAATACCTGTAAAATTCTCCCATCTTCTTGTTCTCTTTATTGAAAGAACTTTGATTCTCATTCCTATGGTATGGAGTTATACTTACCTTGTATATAAATTAGGATTCTTTGGATAAATTCTTCTTTATCCATTCCTGCATGTGTGAAATAGCACGTTTGTAATATTCCAGTCTTCTTTCCTTTTTATCTTTTATCCTTCGACTTAATGGAGGCAAAATCCCGAAAACAAAATTCATAGGCTGAAAATTTCTCCAGTCTGCGTTGGCAATATAGAAAAGGAGTGATCCAATAGCAGTGGTTCTTGGAGGTACCTCAATTTTTTCTCCGCGAATCAATTTTACAGCAAATATGCCAGCCATTATTCCCATAGCTGCAGATTCCATGTATCCTTCAACGCCAATTATCTGGCCCGCAAACAGCAGGTCCGGTCTTTTCCTGGTTTGCAAACTCTCGAGCAGTATTGCTGGAGAATTTATGTAAGTATTTCTGTGCATTACTCCATATCTTACAAATTCGGCATTTCTTAAACAGGGGATAAGAGAAAACACTCTTTTTTGTTCTCCCCACTTCAATCTGGTTTGAAATCCTACAAGACTATAGAGAGTCCCTGCTATATTATCCTGTCTAAGCTGGACAATTGCAAAAGGAGTTTTTCCAGTTTTAGGGTCCTTGAGCCCGACTGGCTTTAAGGGCCCAAAAATCAAAGTTTTAGGGCCACGTGCTGCAATCTCCTCTATAGGAAGACATGCCTCAAAAAGCTTCTTCTCGAACTCCTTGAGTTCTACTCTTTCGGCCGTAAGAAGAGCCTCATAGAATCTCTGATACTCTTCCTCTGTCATGGGACAGTTAATATAGTCTGCTCCTCCTTTACCATATCTTGAGGCTACAAATGCTTTGCTCATATCTATAGAAGATGCAGTCACAATGGGAGTAGTTGCATCAAAGAAATAAAGGTTTTTTCTTCCTGTAAATCTAATAATGGCACTGGATAAGGCTTCACTCGTAAGCGGCCCGGTAGCAATTATCACAGGCCCTTCATCCGGAATTTCTGTTACTTCCTCTCTGATAACATTTATTTTTTCGTTCTCTTCGACAAGACGGGTAATTCTCCTTCCAAATTCCTCTCTGTCTACCGCAAGAGCTTGTCCTGCAGGAACCGCTACTTCTCTTGCCACATTCAGCACTATTGAGTCCAAAAGCTCCATTTCCTTTTTCAAAAGTCCTGAAGCAGAGGTCTCCTTTACAGAACCAAAAGAATTTGAACAAACAATCTCGGCAAGATAGGGTGTTTTATGAGCAGGAGTCTGTTTTATAGGCCGCATTTCGTACAGGTCCACGTTATAGCCAGCCCTGGCCACTTGAAAGGCAGCTTCAACCCCGGCGAGTCCCCCTCCAATAATTTTAACCCTCGGTCTCTTCATAGCTCATCTCATTTTCACAACTGGGACATATAAGCTTTTTTCCCTTTTTAAGCATATAAGGAAATCCACATTCAGGACATTTAACCCTTACAGGCTTATAGTTAGTTATAAATTTACAGTCAGGATAACTTGAGCAGCCGTAAAAATATCTTCCCCTTTTTCCCCTTCTTTTTACAAGATGTCCCTCGCAACCCTTTGGACAGGGTAGATCTTCTTCTTCTCCCTGATAAATATATTTGCATTCAGGGTAACGGGTACATGCAATAAATTCCCCCTTCTTGCTTTTTTTGACAGTAAGAGGGGCACCGCACCTGGGACATTTCATTTTTATTGCCTTTTTCACTAGATGGGAAAACTGGGCTTTGTATCCACATTTCTCGCAATGAAAATAAAGCCCAAATTTACTTCTTTTCAATATCAGTTCACTTCCACATGCAGGACACTTCAATCCTGATTTTATCCCCAGAGTGACTGAAGGCATCTTCTCCTTTGCTTCATCAATATAATGATCAAGGGTTTTATAAAAATGAGACACAACTTCCTGCCAGTTTTTCTCTCCCCGTTCTACCTTGTCAAGTTCGGCTTCTACTTCAGCAGTATAATTGTAATCCATGATTTCCGGAAAATTTTCCTTTAACAGTCCAACCACTATCTCTCCGAGCAAAGTGGGTATAAATTTACCTTCTTCCTTATACACATAGGTTCTATCCTGTAGTGTTGAGATTATTGATGCATAGGTTGAGGGTCTTCCTATACCTTTTTCCTCCAGCTCCTTTACAAGGCTTGCCTCATTGTATCTTGGAGGAGGCTGAGTCTCTTTTCTCTCTTTTTTAACTTCTACTAAGGTAACTCTGTCTCCAACTTCAAGAGTAGGAAGTTCTGAATTTTTTGTGCTGTTCCCAAAAACTTTCCTGAATCCCGGAAACAGTGTAACCTTCCCCTCTGCTTCAAGAGAATATTCTCCAGCTGCAATTTCAACTCTTGTTTCTTCAAAAACATAGGGTCTCATCTGTGAAGCTACAAATCTTTTCCATATAAGAGAATATATTTTATATTCATCTGGCGAAACTTTATCTTTTATAGCCTCGGGAGTGAGATTAACATAAGTTGGTCTGATCGCTTCATGTGCTTCCTGGGCTGTTTCCTTTGATTTAAATTTATTTTCTCTGTTGGGAAGATAATCCTCTCCGAATTTTTCTCTAATAAAAGACCTTACATCCTTTATTGCAAGAGGAGAGATTCTGTAAGAATCTGTCCTCATGTATGTTATAAGTCCTACAGGACCATCTCCAAGATCTACTCCTTCATAAAGTCTTTGGGCAATTTGCATGGTCTTTTTTACAGGAAATTTATAAAGTTTAAACGCCTCCTGCTGAAGAGTGCTTGTTATAAGAGGAGGAAGTGCTTTCTTTTCCTTCTTCTTCTTCTCTACCCTGACAACCTGGAGAACAGTTTCTTTAATTCTCTTTTCTGCCTCTATTGCCTCTTCCTCGCTCTTAATTCTAAACTTCCTATTATTTTTTCGTGTCAAACGGGCTGTAAATTTGTTTTCATTTTTTTCGAGAATAACTTCTATTATCCAGTACTCTTCAGGAACAAAAGCATCCCGTTCTTCTTCCCTTTCACATATTAAACGAAGAGCCACACTCTGCACTCTACCTGCACTTAATCCCCCCTTTAGCTTTTTCCACAAAATGGGGCTTATAAGATAACCCACCAGTCGGTCGAGAACTCTTCTTGCCCATTGTGCTTTTACTCTGTTGAGGTCAAGGCTCCCGGCAGACGAAAAGGCTTCTTTAATTCCTCTTTCTGTAATTTCGTAGAAAAGCACTCTTCTGCTGCGTGGATTTATAGGGTCTATTTCTTCTTTTACGTGATAGGAAATGGCTTCACCTTCCCTATCAGGGTCAGTGGCAAGAAATACTTCATCCACTTTGCCTGCAGCCTTTCTTAGTTCCTCTACAACCTTTTCTTTGCCAGGTATCACAATATAATAAGGGGTAAAACCATTTTCAATATCAACCCCCATTTCATTTTTTGGAAGGTCTTTAATATGCCCTTTTGAAGCCTTAACTACAAATTCAGTGCCAAGATATTTTCCTATGGTTCTGGCTTTTGCAGGGGATTCTACCACCACAAGTTTTTTACCCAATTTTTCTATACCTCCATCCAGAAGTTTGAATTATAACACCTTTCATCTCAAGCTCTAAAAGAAGCCTGAAAATCCTTTCCGGTCTTATCGAAGTGACCTCCGTCAAAAATTCCGCATCAACTGATTCGTTTTCAGGAATATAACTAAGCAAGATCTCTTCCTCCTTTGTAAGAACTACCTTTTTTTCTTCGTAATACTCTCCTATTATATCTTCTACATCAAGCACCAGTTTCGCACCTTGTTGAATGAGAAGATTGGTTCCTAAGGACGTTCTTCTGCCTATATCACCTGGAATTGCAAAAATGTCTCTTCCATACTCCAGAGCCAGCCTTGCTGTAATCATTGCTCCGCTTTTCTGGCCTGCCTCTACAACAAGTACCCCAAAGCTTAATCCGGCTATTATACGGTTCCGTAATGGGAAACGAAATCTTGCAGGGCCATCGTCAGGGAAAAATTCAGTAACCAGTGCTCCATTTTCTGCTATCTCCTTGGCAAGCAACCTGTTGGATGAAGGATAAATTTTGAGACCTCCAGAACCAAGCACGGCAATGGTTTTTCCTACGCTTAGCGCACCTTTATGAGCATAAGTATCTATACCGTGGGCTAAGCCACTTACAATGTTTAAACCAGATGATGAAAGTTTACGAGCAAAATTAAATGCTATAGACCTTCCATATTCCGTAGCTCTCCTGGTTCCCACTATTGCAAAACAAGGAAGCTCTATATTCCCCTTAACAAAGATTATAATGGGAGGATGAGAAATTTCTTTAAGCAAAGGAGGATAATTCTCATCGAAAAAAGTCAAAATTTTCCATCCATTATCTTCAGCCTTTTTTTTCTGCTCTAAAATCCAATCTTTTAACGAACCATCATTAAGCTTCTCAAGTTTTCTTCTGGAAATACCTGATTTTATAAGCTTATCTATATTAAATCCGCTTTTCTCCAGTTGTTCCAGAAATTCTTTGGGAGCTGGATTAAAAACCCTGTGAAGAAGGAGCAGAAGGTTCTTCATTACTTGGGTTAATTTTTATCCTTATCTTCCAGAATAACGGTCTTCCATAAAAATCGTTTCCCCCGAAATTAAATCTCTTGCTAAGATAAAATCTTTCTTTAACAAAAGATATAGGGAAGAAAAACTCCCTTGATGCAATATATTCATATGCAGCTGCTATCTCCTTTTCTTCGTTTTCCTCTTCCAGAAATGCGTTTTCGAGTCTTTTCAGAATTCTCCGGAGTCCAGAATAAAATTCAGTAAGCCTATATCTTTCTATCATTCCGAGGACTTCCTCTGTTTCATTGCTCAAGAAAACTGATTGACTGGGTATTAAAATGACATTAGCCTTTCCTGAAAGCAAATCAGAAAGAGGATCAGAGGACATATATGACTCCACTTTAATTCTATAGGCCTCCGCTGCTGTTTCTATCTCCGGAATAAGAGAAGAAAAAGATGGCGGAAGAGCAAGAATGATTTTTCTTCTGAGATAAGCTTTCACTCTTGAGGCTCTCACTTTAGGAAAGTCGAGGGAAAACTGGGAAAGTTCGGGTGGAAGATAAGAATCGACTTTATTTTCCCAGCCCAGGGAAGAAATGAAGGTAAAAATAGCCCTTCTGGAAAGTTTTTTCCAGTATCTTGGCGAAACAATAAGATAAACTATATATCCCTTAAAATTTACAGGAACTCTTTCCATATCAGGACCAGGCCCCATGTCAAATTCATCAGGGGAGGAAACTATCTTTATAGTGTCAAGAAACGGCCTGCCCAAGAAAAAGAATTTATTGGCATGTAAGACAAAAGAATCCTCCGGATAAAATGGCCCTGAAAATTTTCCCTGTTTTTTAAGGAACAAATATGGAGTTGAAAGAAGAAGAGGTAAATTTACTTCTTTGGAAGTTTCAATGATTATCTCATCGGGAGGTTTTATACCTATGGAAACAATGTATTTAGAAAGGGAAAAGCTCCCTGGCAATTTGCTCTTTATAAAATTACCGATGGAATTAGCCACATCAGAAGGAAAGACAGGAGTAGAATCGTGATAGAGTAGGGCGGGTTTTAATTTAAGATGCCATTTACCTTCCTCTTTGTACCAGTTGGAAAAAATAAAACTATAAAGCTTTCCCTTTTTGTCAAGCATGAAAAGATTGGAATACATTAAGCTCCTGTATAAAAGAGAATCCCAGGATAGGGGATTTCCCTGTTCACTAAGTTCTACTCTTAAAGTTCCTCCATACCTGGGTCTTGAATATGACATAAGGAACAACGACAGCACAAAAAGAAAAATTATTCTCTTCATTCTATTTTGAACTCCTTTACCCAGTACCTTCCGTTTTCATTGACAAGCACAATTACAGTGCCGTCTCCTTCCGAACTCATATTTATTATTTTCCCTGAAATTTCCACCTCACCCTGATTACCAAATTGCCTGAAGTCTCTGAATGAAAGTTTCTCCTTGTCTAAAAAGCCTGAATAAATAAAGAAACTTTTCCAGCATTCTATTTCATCACCCATCTTTTCTTCTGGAGAAGGAACTTCTTCTTCATCCTTAAAAACTCGTCTTCTTCCGTTATAGTCTATTATATTTATCATCCCTTCCATAATACAGAAATCATAAAATGGAACAAAAACAACTGATTGTGCAGTGTTCAGTTCCGGTAATGATTGAGGAAAATCAAGAACAGCTATTTCGGGCATGAAATAGTTTTTACCGGGAGAAAATTTTCCCAGATATAATTTATCTTCGGTCTGATTCAAAGGAATCCATGGAAGCTGTTCCACTACTGAAAATTTTGATGGGTCCACATATATATAATTAACAGAAGTAGAAATTCCAAGAGCAAGATAAAAAGAATCTCCTACCCTTATGGGAGCTATAAGTCCTCTCGGGTCTAAAGAAGGATAAAAGGGTTTTGGCCAGGAAAGACTTTTAACAAACTTCTGTACAAGAAATCCTCCTCTTTTTTCGAAAACCACTAACTTTTCTGGATATAGAAGCAAAATTTTATCGCCCAACCTATACACTGCCAGTGGTCTGCCCTCAATTTCTACTTCCCATAAAAGCAATGGTTTTTTAGTGGTTAACTCAGACAACTCCATTTCCCTATAAGGAAATTCAGCAACCGGAGATGTACAGGATATAAAATCTTCAAATTTGCCTTCCGAAGAATAAATCCTTATGTATAAGCCGGATTCTCCACCCACTTCTTTATAGGTCACCTTCAAAAGATAATCGTAACCGGGAGGAGGGGAAAAAAATCCACCGGTAGAATCAAATCCAATCACACCTTCTGTGCCAAGTAAATAGTCTGACAGTCTTGCAGATAAAAGCTGATAGATATTTTCTATAAATTCTCTGTCTCTTAGAGAGTGATTCTTCACAGAAGCGATAGCAATTTTTGGCATAATGTCTCTTGAAAGAATAAATTCCTCTACCTTATAAGCACAGTCCTCAACCAGCCTTGCAGGATTCTGAGAAAACAGTGTGCTAAATAAGAAAAAGAGAATAACTGTTTTCTTTACCAAACGAACTCCTCCTCAAGAAATCTCGTCGTGTAATTCCCACTTAAAAATTCCGGGGACTCGAAAAGTTTTAGCAGTAATGGAAGATTGGTCTTAACTCCCACAATAGATGTATGCTTTAGAGCAACTTCAAGTTTTCGGAGGGCTTCCCTGCGGGTTCTTCCATAGGCGATAATTTTTGCAATCATTGAATCATAGTAAGGTGGGATCTCATAGCCCTGAAAGACAGCTGTATCTACTCTTATACCGTTGCCTCCAGGAAAAAACAGAAAATGAATCTTGCCCGGGGAAGGAGAAAACGTCTGAGGATCTTCAGCATTAATCCTTGCTTCAATTGCATGGCCTATTCTTCTCAAGTTTTCCTTCTTGGTTGTCATCTTTCCCCCTGAAGCTATCAAAATTTGTTCTTTTATAAGATCCACCCATGTTACAAGCTCTGTTACTGGATGCTCAACCTGAATTCTTGTATTGGCTTCAATAAAATAAAAATTCTCCTTTTGGTCTACCAGAAACTCAAATGTCACAAGACTCCTTAATTTTAGAGATGTGGCAGCCTTCTCCACAACGTCGAGCATCCTCTGACGGGTCTCTTCAGAAATAAAAGGAGATGGAGCCTCTTCAACTATCTTCTGATGACGCCTCTGCATGCTACATTCTCTATCGCCTATGGAAATTGCTTTTTTTCCATCCCCTATAACCTGCACTTCCACGTGATGGGCTCTTTCTATGTACTTTTCAATGTAAAGGTCAGGAGAACCAAAGGCCATGTAGGCCTCTCTCTGAGCGGTTGTGAAATTCTCTTCGAGTTCTACCGGAGTATTTATAATCCTCATCCCCCTTCCCCCACCACCGGCTACTGCCTTCAGGATTATAGGATATCCTATTTTTTCCGCAGTTCTTCTCGCGTCTCCGATTCTTTTTATCACACCATTGCTGCCAGGAAGGATAGGGACTCCCAGGGACTCCATTGTCTTTCTTGCTTCCTGTTTATTTCCCATTAACTGAATATGCTTGGGTGAGGGGCCAATAAAAACAAGACCAGAAGCTTCAACTATCTCTGCAAACCTAGCATTTTCTGAAAGAAATCCATAACCGGGGTGGATTGCATCCGCTCCTGAAAGTTCAGCGGCAGTCATAATGGCAGGAATATTAAGATAACTATCGGAAGGAGATGCTGGTCCTATACAGTAAGCCTCATCCGCAAGTTGAACTGGCATGGAGTTTTTGTCTGCCTCAGAATAAACAATCACTGTTTTTATACCGAGTTCCTTTGCAGAAGCCATAATTCTAAGGGCGATTTCCCCTCTGTTAGCGATTAAAAGCTTTTTTATCATCTTCTCAATCAGGTATTATTGCAAAAAGTTTCTGGCCATATTCCACAGGCTGGGCATTTTCCACAAGTATTTCTTTAATTGTTCCATCCACATCCGATTCGACCTCGTTCATCAATTTCATAGCTTCGATTATACACAGGACATCTCCTTTGCTCACATGATCTCCTTCTTTAACAAAGGGAGGAGATGAAGGGTCAGGAGCTCTGTAAAAGGTTCCTATCATTGGGGCCGTGATGTAGTGAACGTTAGCATCTGATTTCTTCATCTCTTGTTTGGCTGGCTCCTTCACTTCAGAAGGAGAAACTACTGCCGGGGTGGGATTTTTCGTAGACTCCATAATTTTGATTTCTGGTTTTGGCTTTACAAGCCTAATCCTTAATCCCTCTACTTCCAGTTCAAATTCTCCAACATCTTTTCCTAAAATGAATTCAACCAGTTCCTTAATCTCTTCTAACTTCACTAATACCTCCTTCCACTTATTTTACCAGCAGAATTTTCAGGGACAAAGTTTTTAAATGGAAATTTCAGAAGAAAAAAGGTCCAGATAGAACAATGTCTTCCCAGGAAGAGTCGAGGCAAAAATTGCTATCAGAAAAATGTCCTCCTGAATGGGCTTTATATACAGGTACTTCTTCTCTTTTGTTACCAATAAAATTTTTTCCGGATCTGAAAACCCTATAGAGGATGCATTGTTAAAAAGAGCCATGGCTTTGGCTGAAGTTTCCTCGACGTCATTATCCATTTTTGTTTTGAAAGAAATAGGCAATCCATCAGAGGCAACAAGAATAATCATTTCAAGCTCGGGATTTTCATCCATTATTTCCTGAAGCTTATTTTCTAATTCCATTTTTTATAACCTCTATCTTCTTCTGAAGTTCAATTAAAGCCTTCATTTGTCTCAAAAGAGTGAGTTTTCTCCCATATTTTTTTGGGTGCTTCTGATAAAGCTGGAGGTAAATCTCCTCTGCTTTATCCACTTCGCCCTGTTTTAAGAGTACCTGAGCCATCGTATCAGTATAGAAAATTTCTTCTTTTTTCTCTCGCTCTTCATGTTTCTTAACATCCCCTAACTCACTATCTCCAGGTACTTTTCCTTCGGGAAATTCCTCTTCTTCCAAGAGCAATACTTCCTGTTCGCCCTTCAGGGTGCTTGCCATCAAATCTTCTTTGGAAAGCTCTTCTTCTTGTAATTCCTCCTCAATAAATGAACTCTTCTCTTCCGGCTCCTGCCCAGATTTCACTTCATCTCCAGGGACAGGAATTTGTTCCTCGGGAAATTCCTCTACAAAAAACTCTTCTTCTGTTAGTTTCACATCCAATTCTTCAGATGATTCTTCTATCTCAAATGGGACTTTCTCTCTTACGGTCTGTTCACCCACAGACTCAAGTATTTTCTCTTCCACCAGCTGTATTTTCTCGTTTACTTCTTCGTTGAAAGGGGAAAGGAATTTTATTTTAAGGAGAGTGTCTTTTGCCTTTAGAAGTTCTCCCCTATCCATGTAAATTTGCGCCAGAAGGTTAAGGGCTCCGAGAGAATCGGGAGTTCTTTGAAGAATAAAATTTGCCTCAGAGAAGGCCTCTGTTATCTCTCCCTTACTGTAAAGGAGTCTTGCCAGAAAAAGCCTACCAACGAGAAATTCGGGGTAAACTTCTCTGCACTCCTTTAATACTTCAATAGCTTCATCTATCTTTCCCTGAGATTCAAGCTCTTCAGCTTTTTTTATGTATTCTCTTCTCTCCATTACCTTAAAACTTTAATAGGCACAATTGCACTTACATCCCCAAAGGAACCATCCGGCCATTCCTGACCTTTCCATGTGGCAGTTATGTAAACAGTAATGTAATCCACATTGTAGTAAACATACACAGGTTCCCCTGTGTCAGGGTCCACTTCTCCAGTGTCGCAGACGACCTTCATCCCAGAGGCTGGTGGAGGAGTATAGGTGATTGAGGCCACCCCTGAAAGGTCTGTAACAGCATTTACTGATTTTGTCTGGTCTCCGTTGATATTACCCCATGAACCGATATAAGCGCATGACCAATCACTATTGGGAGAAGTAAATGGGATGCTTACATCAGAAATGTAAAAGAATATAGTAACATTTGAAAGAGGCCCCTTTTGAAAATCGTATATTTTAGCCTTTACAACAGAAATGTTTGAAGAGGTATTTCTGAAATTATCAAGTGCCTGAACAACAGACGGATGGGCAGAAAGATTTATAACTACATGAGAAGTTGATGGTCCAAAGGGATTATCAGCTGTGGGAGCCTGGTTTCTGCTGCACCCATAAAACCCTACCATTAATAACAATATTGCAAAAATTGGGATTAATTTTCTCATTTTTCCCCCTTATTGACTTTCATTTGCATAATTTGCGAAAACTATGTGAAGATTTCCCTTTGCGTAGACGCTGTGACCTGCAACATCCTCTCCATAAAGTTCTATTTCTGCATCGGTTTCTATTTCCTTGGGGCCTCCTCCATATGTAAGTTCAACCAGAGGCCTTTCCATTTTTGCATTGGAACTAACAACTACAATTGCAAAATCATGCTCTGTACTATCAGCAGGAATTCTGACAGTCAGACTTCCCCAGAAAGAACGAGGAACATCTTTCCCTTCCACATTTCTTCCATCTGTTCTGGTATATCTCACATGGTATTTGCTAAGTATTATATCGTAATAAACTGAAGTTGTATCTGTTACAGGGCTGTAAGGAGTGGCTATTACGTAAATTCTAGCCAGGTCATCCTGAACCGTTGTTGAATCCTGTTTTTGTACTACAACATCTGAATACAAAACATCGCTTTCTTGGTCGGTCCAGTTTATTCCCGTAATTCTGCTTATGATAAGCTTGGTTCCTGAAGTAGACTCATCGGAAATTTTATTGCACCCCTGAAAAAGGAGACCTAAGCCCACCATAATTAACAATGGGAGAAACAATTTTTTTATTTTCATTTTCTCCTCCTATCTCTTTATTATTCTCGGGGTTATAAAGATTAGCAACTCCCTGTTTTCTCTGGTTATAGAGCTACCCCTGAAAAGAATTTTCCCCAGAACAGGAATGGAACTGAGGAAAGGAGTTTTATTCACAGTGGTATTGTCTTCTATCCTATAAAGTCCTCCTATTGCGGCTGTCTCTCCGTCCTTAACCATGAGAACTGTGGAGGCACTCTGGGTAATAATTGGAACGTTTCCAGGTGGAACAATATGAGCAAAATCAGCAGTATTATTTATTATATTAAGCTTCATTATAATTGTGCCTTCAGCCGTAATATGAGGTGTAACTCTAAGTTCAAGAGCTGCATTAACGTATCTTACCATTATGGTGTTATTAACAACTGACTGTATAGGAATCTGTCTTCCCTGGATTATGCTGGCCTCATGGTTGTCCTGAGTAGAAATCTTAGGAGCAGAGAGAATTCTTCCGTAACCTTCCTGTTCCATGGCAGTTAATCCTATATCGAGTCCGAAAGAGTCAGTTACATTGCCGAGGGAAATTCCAATAGCAGAATTAAAGGAAGGCGCGGGGATATTTATAGCATATCCATTAAGAGGATTGGTCAATCCTCCTATATTTGCTCCTTCTATAGGTGTCCCATCCACAAGGACCTTATTGGGAAATACTAAATTGGTCTGATTGCCATAATACGGATTAGCATAGCCCATAAATCCCCATTGAATACCCAGATTCCTTGTATAATTAGTATTCACTTCTACTATCCTAGCCTCAATAGATACCTGAGGAATGGGGGTATCGAGTGTATCTATAAGCCTGTCTATAATCTCAAGATTATCAGGAATATCTTTAATAATTAAAGTATTTGTTCTATCATCCACAACAATCTGGCCTCTTGGAGAAAGATGTTTGGAAACTATGCTTCTGACATTTTTTGCCTCTGCATAACTAAGTGTTCTTGTTATGGTTTTGAGAGGAAGTGCTGACTCTCTCATCTTCCTTCTCTGCTCTTCTTCCTGAGCCAGAACCTGCAAAGGTGCTACTCTAAGCACATTTCCTTCAATTATGTAGCCAAGTTTGTTAGTCCTCAAAATAAGGTCCAGGGCCTGATCCCATGGTATATCCACAAGTTCTGCAGTTACTTTTCCGCTAACTCCAGGATCAAAAATAACATTAAGGCTAGCGAGTTTTGCAATAAACCTTACAACGTCCCTTACATCAGCGTCTTTAAACCTGAAAGTGTATTTTTCGCCATAATATTTCTTTTCCCCTCCTCCTATTGTAATCGTGCTGAAAGTACCTCTCACCTTCTGCTGAGATTGAGGTTCGGGTACAGGTGCAGAGGTAGTAGCGGTTTTCTTTTTTGTAAGGTCTCTCTTTACAGTCCTCGAAGAAGCAGGATTGGATTTTCCAACTTGTTGAGATTTTGTAACGGGTTTATCATTCTGAGATACTTTCGGGGTAACAGAACCAGAAGGGGTCGTATTTCCAGCCCTCGCTTTTGAAGTAGAAGTAACTTTGGAAGTTTCAAGAGCCTTTGTAGAAACAGCTTTCTCACCAAATTTTACCAGGAGCCCATTGGCGGATTTATCAATAACATAGTTGGGGATCTTTTCCATATCAAAAACTACTCTTGCCACATCAGGCTTGAATTGTGCCACCCTTATTCTGCTCACGCCCTCTTTTCCTATAATCTTGGTTTTAGTTCTCGTTTTTGCTCCCATAAGGTCAACAACGAGACGAATTGGCTTTCCATGGGCAGGGTCTTTTTTAAGTATAAAGGCTCTATATGAAGGAACTTCTCCTCTGAAATACAGTTTGACTGCAAGTCTTCCATTTTCGTTTATAAGTGACACATCTCTCAGAATTGATATCCCCGTTCCCGCAGGTTTTTCGACCTTTTTACTGAGCAGGGTATCCGTGGAACTTTCAACTTCCAATACAATAGAATTCCCCTTTGAATAAATAGAAAATGGCTTAAGCTCTTTGAATCTTATCTCTATTTTTAATACTCCCTTTTCCTGGGTAGCCATTAAGGAATTTACCACTCCCTTATCGAATCTGTGTTCTCCAAGTATCGCCTTCCCATCTATCCCCTCAAATTCCAGAACCACCAGTCTTGGGTCATTAGCAGAAGGATAAAAATTCGGGAGAGAAAGAACAGAATCTCCCTGTAATTCCACTATTTCCTTTCCATTAGTAAAGGATTTTTTAAGTGTAACGAATTTTCCTCCTGCAAAGATGAATCCTGTCCCCAAAAGTATCAACAATAGATATAGGATTGTTTTTCTCATCCTATTCCTCCATATTTAATTTTAAAACTATATCTTTATATGGTTTAAGAAACACCGGGCTACGTGTTATCTGTCTTATAACCACTTCGTTTTCAGTTATCTTTATAACCTCACCATCTGCCAGTTTTGTGCCAACAGTAATAGTATAAGGGAAGTTCCTCGAATCAAGAATTAGGGCAAAGTACTTTCCATCTTTTCTTTTAGCTATACTTACCAGAACTATTTCGTCTGAATATACTCCCCTTATCCCTTGAACTCTGGAACCTCTCCTGTGTCTTTGCCTCATAACTGACAGAAGGTCTAGGAAAGGATCCCTTCTGCCCTGCGGGTTATAATCATACCTTTCCCTCTGGATTTCGATAGCCTTTTCCTCTTTCCCCTTCTCCTGAGACATAAGCGCAAATGGAAAGAGGAAAAGCGAAATTAAAATTAAAATCAAAAATCCTCTCATCTCTTACCCCCTACGAGGCCTCTTACGGCCTTTTCTTTTTGAAATTTTCTTTTCCTGGAAAATATAGGTTGAGGCTGTAAATTTAGCTCTTATAGTAGTCGTCGCTGATTGTTTGTTCAGTGCTGTGATTTCTATTTTCCCTACATTAAAAATTCTGGTAAATTTCCCCAGTTTATCGAAGAAATAGCCCAGATCGTGATATTTACCCAAAACTTCTATATTTATAGGCCATTCTGCAACAAGACCACGGTCTATGGAAGCCTTGGGCACAAAGCTTACAACGTTAAGATGAACATCTGAAGCAAGTTTCTGGACATCTTTCAGAATCTTACTTATTTCCCTCTTTTCAGGAAGTACTTTTTTAAGGTTTTCTAATTTAGCCTCAAGTTCAGCATTTTCCTTCTTGAGTAACGCGAGCTCCTTCTCCTTTTCTTTTGCAAGAGCCACCTCTTTTTTTAAGCTCTCAAGCTGGTCTCTTTTGACAACAATATCTCCCTTCTTACCTGAGTACCATCCGAACCAGAAGATAGCAAAAATTATTAACCAAATAACTATAAAAAATGTTAATTGCCCCTGCCATGTCATTTCCTTCAAGTTCATTTTTTACCTCCTGAAGCTTTCGCTCCGGTTACAATCGAAGCACGGAGTCGAAATTCGTAGACTTCCATATTCCTTGATTTAACCTTTTTAGAACTTATAAGATCTACATTTTCGAAGAAATTAGTATCTTCAAGATTTGAAATAAAAGTAGCTATTAAAGTATTGGTCAGGGCTTTCCCTTCTATTTCCACTCTGTTACCCGAATATTTCAATTTTGTCAACCATACCTGATCAGGCAATGCCTTTGAAAGCAGGTCCATCATTTTAACAGGAATGAGCTGTTTCGATATAAGCTCTTCTATCACTTTGGTTTTTTGAGTCAGGGTCTCTTTCTTCTTTTTATTCTCCTCCAATTCCTTAAGAACCCCCTGAAGCTTTTGTTTTTCCTGCTGTTTTATGGCTATCTCCTCATCCAGCCTTTTTAGCTCTGAAGTTGTAGAATATGCCATCCAGCCTATAAGAGCTATAAAAATTATGGACACTATTATGGCTATATCATACCTTACGCCCTTGCCTTCCACCTCCTCTGGCACAGCCACTCCAGGGGCAGCAAAGGCTATTTCCTTTTTCGCGGGTTGAAGAAGGTTTATTTTAATCATGTCATCCTCCTAAGGTTCTCATTGCAAGCCCCGTAGCCACAGTGAATATAGGCGCATTGCTCTCGAGTTCCTCTGTGGAAAATGCCTTTTCGTTATAAACGATGTTTCTGAATGGATTAAGATACTCTACTGGAAGGTTAAATCTTCCCTCCAAGAAATCTCCAAGACCTTCCATCAAAGAGCCTCCTCCGCTCAAATATAATCTTTCAATTTCAGAACCAGGGAACTGCCCGGAAAAGAACTCCACAGTCTTGGCTACCTCTGAGCTTATATCGTTGAAAATCATCTCCATAATTCCCTGAAGGGCAGCCTGAGTTATTCCTTCGGCAGTTTTCCTTTTTTTCACAGCTTCTGCTTTTTCAAGGCTGAGGCCAAATTCCTTTTGAATGGTTTCGGTCAGAAAATCTCCTCCCAGGTCTTTCTCTCTTATAAAAACTGGGTAACCATCCTTAATAATTACTATTGTTGTGAGAGTCGCACCAATGTGGATTATAGAAGAAACACTAGATAAAAATGGCTCATAATTGTATTCAAAGGCATTAAAAATTGAAAATGCGTCAATATCAACCAGAACTGGCTTTAACCCTGCCTGCTCCACCACACTTGTATATTCACCTATTTTTTCTTTCTTAGCGAGAACGAGCAGAACTTCCATATATTCTCCCTCAGAAGGAAGGATGAAATAGTCCATTTGAACATCATCTGGTGAGAAAGGTGTATTTTGTTTTATTTCCCAGGTCAAGTTCTCTTCCAGTTCCTGCTGGTTAGAAGCAGAAATTGTCATTCTTTTGGTAATAACAGCAGTACCCGAAACAGAAATAGCGACATTTTTTACCTTTACTTGGGATTCGGAAACAAGTTGCATAAGCGCATCTGAAACAGCATAGGAATCCATTATTGTTCCTTCTACAATTGCTTCTCTTGGGAGGGGCACCATTCCCAAGCTTTTAAGTTCATAAATTTTTTTCCCTTTTTTCTTTTTGGGCTTCAGGTAAACCAGTTTAATACTTGAGGAACCAATGTCAATTCCCATAAGCTCATTGCTCTTACCAAACACTTTTCCTCTCCTTAAATTTATTTATTTTTATTATAGGCATCTTTTTTTAAAAAATCTCTCTCAGAAAATACCTCTGCTTCGAAAACATAAATTCTTGCATCTCTCCTCCAGCAATTTGGTTCCAGTCCAGCCTTTAAACATCCATTGGTTAAAAACTCCTCCAGTCCCCACCCATATTCAACTGGAACTTGCGGCAATAACAACCCCCTCTGTAATCCTTTTTCAATTATTATACCATGTTTCCCCACTTCAACCTCTTCTGGATTGTTAATCTCTCTCGGCTCTGTTAGAACTGAAATTTCAATATCAATGCTTTCAAGTTCATCTCTGCTCAGTGGCGGAAATCTCGGGTCAGAAAATGCTGCAGCAATAGCTGCTTTGGAAACTGTAAGTCCCAGAGGATAAATTGGCTCTACATATCCAATACATCCCCTCAAATTTCCATATTCCTTCAATGTAACAAATGCCCGCCCTGGTTCTGCAATTTTTCCCTGCAACTCAGGAACATATTCTTTACCTATAGAGAAATAATTTTCAATGCTTTTTCTTGCAATTTTTAAAAGCAATATTTTATCCTTCTCCTCCAACATATCTATATAATAGAACAAAAATAAAAAAAGTAAAAGAAAAAATTTTATTATTTTAATCAAAACTACACAAGAAAAAGCAAACAAAACAGCATATATTGTGCTTTTAAATACATTACCACAATATATTGAAATTTTATATTTTTCAAGTTTTTTCAATCTGCACCCTTCTTGCACCTTATTAAATCATAATAAAATCGAGTGACAATAGATGCTCTAAAAATTTTTAAACTTAAATTTATGAGCAATAAAATATCATCTTATTCGTATTGAAATCAAAAAATATTTATGTTATTCTATTTTTTACTAAAATAGTATGAATAAGGAGAAGAATCATGGCTATAAAAGATATCAATGAACACGAATTCGAAACCTTCGTGTTAAAAAGTGATGTCCCTGTTATAGTAGATTTCTGGGCTGAGTGGTGCACCCCATGCAAAAAGCTGGAACCAATACTTGAAGAACTTGACAAAAAATACGACAGCAAAATTCGGATTGCAAGACTGAATGTGGAGGAAAATCCCTCAATTGCATCCCGATATGCTATAAGAAGCATCCCTGCACTTATAATTTTTTATAAAGGAGAAGCAGCTGATACTATAATCGGACTCCATCCTAAGACTTACATAGAAAAAATGCTAAGGAGGCACCTATGAGAGAAATAGACATAGCCATCATTGGAGGAGGACCAGCCGGTTTATCTGCCGGTCTTTATGGAGCAAGAGCTATGTTAAAAACAGTGGTCCTCGAGAAACAATCTCCTGGAGGGCAGATCCTTCTCACTGACATTATTGAAAATTACCCTGGCTTTCCAAGAGGGATAAATCCAGAAGAATTAACTAAAAGAATGAAGCAGCAGGTAGAAGAGTTTGGTGGCGAAATCATTCTTGATGATATAGACGGACTGGAAAAACAGGGAAACCTCTGGAAGGTTAATGGCTGGGAAAATGAATATCTTGCAAAGGCGGTAATTATCGCCACAGGTTCTGAACCCAGAAAACTTGGTGTGCCAGGTGAAAAAGAGTTTACAGGAAGAGGAGTATCCTATTGTGCAACCTGTGATGCTCCATTCTTTAAAGATCAACCGGTAGCTGTTGTAGGAGGAGGAGATTCAGCTGTATCCGAAGCTATATATATAACCAAATACGCCTCAAAGGTTTATCTCATTCACAGGAGAGACAAATTAAGGGCTGAAATGATATGGCAGAAAAGAGCATTTGAAAACCCAAAAATAGAAGCTATATGGGATACTGTAGTAACAGAAATAAAAGGGGAAAATAAGGTTAAAGAACTTTACCTTAAAAATGTAAAAACAGGTGAAGAATCCAAACTTCCTGTTGAAGCTATATTCATTTTTGTTGGTATGAATCCCAATGTTGACCTTGTAAAAGATATTGTAAAACTCACTCCTTCAGGTAAAATTAAAGTTAATCTCAGAATGGAAACATCCGTTCCGGGAATTTTTGCAGCCGGAGATGTTACAGAGGTTCCCTACGAACAGGTTTCAATAGCAGTGGGAACAGGGGCAATCGCTGCAATGACTGCAGTGGAATATATTAACAAGAACTTTGGCTAAAAATTCAAAAATTTTTTAACCGAATGGTTTCTCTGCTGTTATCATTTTATTGTTAATGAGTTTTTTAAAAAGGGGTACTTTATTAAGGGTTAAGAGCAAATTTTTTCTCCTTTCGGCAGTAATCCTTCTTGTAGGTCTGGGCGGGGTGAACTCCGGCGAAAATCAGGTTTTATTTTTCTTCTCCATGATTTTAGCTGCTGTTGGAGTCTCAGGGTTTTTCTCAAAAAGGAATGTGGAAAGGATTGGTGTGGAACTTGTACCACCGCAAAGGGCTTTCTGTTGCGAGGAGACTCTGGTAAAGCTGGTCCTTAAAAACCCTCATTTTTATCCAAGATTCGCCATCTGGATAAAAAAGGGGAGAAAAGATGTATTCGCTGGAGATATTGATAAAACCAAAGAAATCGTGCTGAGACAAGTTTTCAGGAAAAGAGGATACAATAGCTTCCCAGAAATCACTCTGTGGTCAGAATTTCCGCTGGGACTTGTTATAAGGGGGAAAACAATAAATTTTAAGGAGAAAATTCTGGTTTATCCGAGATTATATAATGTAAAACCTTATTTCCCGGAGGAGTTAATTGGAGAAGGAGAAGACAAACCGAGCCAGCTTGGAAACGAAGAGGTACATTATGTAAAAGAAGTTGAAGAGGCAGAACCCAGAAAAATTTACTGGAAAGGATTTGCTAGAACCGGGAAATTGCTCGAAAAGGTTCTTGGAGGAAGTTTCGGAGAAAGAATAGTGGTGGCCTTAGATCCATACGGGTCTGGGCTCATTTTTGAAGAAAAAATCTCTCTTATCGCTTCCCTCGGCTATTTCCTCTGGAAAAATCATATTTTCCACTTCATATTTGCAGGAGAATTTCAGGGAGAAGTCAACGAAAAAAATTTTGATAAATTCATGGCCACCCTGGCACTTTTAAAACCGGGCACAAGGGAAGAAAGTGCTCATCTTTCATCTCTGATAAAGACACATTTCCCCAATTCAAATATTTTCATAGCCTCCTGTTTCGAAGATAGCCCATTGAAATCTTTAAAGGGTGCAAGAGAACTGGTTTTTGTAAAATGAGAAATACCCTTTATATTTCTCTCATTTCAGTTTTCTCGTTTTTAATTTTTTCAAAAAATCCCTGGGCAATTATACCTGCATTGGGTTTGCTTATTTTTCTTTATTTGCCCTCTGAAAAATTTAAATTTCTCGCATGGATTTCAGCAATAGCTTCCATATTTCTTTTCATGGCCTATCTGCCACAATCCCTATCCGAAGCCGCCGGGCTAATGCTCTCCTATCTCATCCTCGCAGAGTTTATTCTCAAAGGGTCCAAATACTGGAGGGATTGGTGCCATATTGGAGCTATACTCATTATGGCGGACTCCGCCATTTATGGACTTGACCTTCTGTATTTTATAATATCCCTTGTTTTTCTAACATTAAGCTTAATCCGCGTGTATTATGACCTTTATCCCGGCTCTCAAGGAAAAATTATTAAATTTCTTCCTGTACATCTGGCAGTAGTATTTATTCTCACACCTGTTATTTTCATCTCTATTCCCAGAAGAGGGTCTTATTTCATAACAGGAGGATTCGGTAGGGGAAGCGGACTATCAGACATTGTTGATCTCAACTTCTCAGGTAAAATAAAAGACTCCACCGCACTTGCTATGCAAATTGAGGGTGAAAATATACCTGTATACTGGAAAGCAAAAGTTTATTACCTTTATAAAAAAGGCAGGTGGTATAGTGGGGAAAAGGGGGAAGTAAAAACCGGAAGGGAAATCGTCCCATTACCGAAACTGGATAAAACCCTCAATGTAAGATATCTCCTGAAGTATCCCAGACTAATTCCATTCCCTGAAAATACTTCAGTAATATTAATTTATGAAGGGGCCTACTGGAGCCACAGAGACTTTCTTGAATTCGGAGGAGCCGTAAGGACATACAGAATAGCTCGGGGGAAAGGACCTTCAGAGATAACCGTTCTTCGTCCATTAAATGACCATGAAGCAAGGTTTTTAGGAAAAGAGAATGTCTGGAAATACAGGCCTGTTTCAATCGATCTTTCTAAAGAGGAGTGGTCCAGGATAAAAAGAGTAGCCCGAGAACTCAAAGGTTCAAATCTTGAAGATACTCTCTCAAATATTGAACAATTCCTTACTGATAATTACGAATATACCACCAGCCTGGAGCTCCTTAAAAAAGAACCTGTTTATAATTTTCTTTTCTTCTCCAAAAAAGGCCACTGCGAACTTTTCGCTACCGCTTCATCGGTTATTCTCAAAGCACTTGGATGGGACGCAAGATTCGTTACTGGATTCAGAATAAGAGAAATCGGAGATGATTGGGCAATAGCCAGAATGAGGGATGCACACGCATGGGTAGAAGTCTGGAATGGAAAAAAGTGGATAAAATTTGACCCATCCCCGGGTAAAGAAACGGAGAAACTCAATTCCAATCCTATTATTGCCACATGGGATAGGATAAATTCTCTTTGGGGAAGATATGTTGTGGGATTTTCTGCAACTTATCAATTTTATGTATATAGCTGGCTAAAAAAGAATCATAGAAAAATCATTGTACTGGGACTTATCGCAGTTCTGATTTATCTGATTTTAAATTTTTTGCCAGCGAAAAAGAAAGGGCTTATTCCCAAAGCTATGCGAACGCCCTCCCCCTGGTATTACAGGAAACTGATTTCTATCGCAGGCAGAATGGGTATAAGGAAACTTCCTTATTTAACACCACTTGAGTTCGGAAGACTACTGGGAGAAGATGGGGAAGAAGTCGTTTACTTCTATTACCGGGAGAGATTTGGTAAAATCGAACTTTCCAGAGAAGATCACAAAAGATTAAAGGAGGTTCTGAAGAGAATTGAGAATAGAGCTGGGAAAGTTCAAGGATAAAATTCAGATACCCTATGGTATCTTCAAATGCGATTGCAGCGATAAAGAAGTCCCGGAAGACGAACTGAGGGAAGCAATAGTCAATTTTAAAAGAGAATGGGGAAGAAAGCTTTACAAAATTTTTGGAGAAGACCCTACAAAATTCAGACCCTCTTCTGAGTCACTATGGAGAAGAATACAAAAGGGAAATTCCTTTCCAAGAGTTCATCCAGCAGTAGATGCCATTAACATGCTTTCGTTGATTAATTCAATACCTTACGGTCTCTATGACTTTTCGAAAATTAAAGGTGAAAAAATTATAGTGCGGACAGGTAAAAAAGGAGAAGGTTACGAAGGAATAAGAAGAGGCTGGATAAACCTTGAAGGACGCCTGCTCCTTGAAGATGAGGAAGGACCATTTGGAAATCCCACAGGAGACTCTTTGAGAACTGCGGTATCAAAAGGCACTGAAGTTTTTCTATACATCATTTTTGCTCCTAAAGATTATCCCTCTATAGAAGCAAATCGAATTACCATGGAAAAATTGAAGAAATGGTTGAATGCTGAGATAATAGAATATGGAGTGAGAAGATGAAAATTGCAAAATACTGGATTCCCTACAAAGACAAAAAATTAAAATGCACTCTTTGCAGGCACAACTGTCTGGTGTATCCAGGACAGGCAGGTATATGTCAAGTAAGAGTTAATTTAGATGGCACCCTCTATAGTCTTGTATATGCAAAACCTGTTTCGATCCACGTTGATCCTATAGAGAAAAAACCTTTATTTCACTTCCTTCCTGGAGCAAATGCTCTGTCGCTGGCTACTGTGGGCTGCAATTTTAAATGCGCCAACTGTCAGAATTACGAAATTAGCCAATACAAATATGAAGGAGTAAATGTAGTCCCTGGTGAGTTTGTCTCTCCGGAAAAAGTGGTAGAGCTTGCAATTAAAACAGGTTCTGAAGTTATAGCCTACACGTATACAGAACCAACTATCTTCTGGGAGTATGTTATAGATATAGCCAGACTGGCAAAGGAAAAGGGAATTAAAAATATACTCGTTACTAACGGTTATATAAGTGAAGAAGCGTTGAAAGATGGAAAAGGGATAATTGACGCAGCAAATATAGACTTTAAATCAATGCGAAAAGATTTTTATTCAAAGGTTGTAAAAGCCAGATTGGACAAATTTCTTGATTCCCTGATATTTTATAAAAAAATCGTACCATGGATTGAAGTAACTACCCTCATTATTCCCGGACTAAATGATTCTGAGGAGGAGCTTCGAGATATTGCGAGATTTATCGTGAGGGAACTTGGAGCACATACACCATGGCATATTAGCAGATTCTTTCCCCAATACAAATTAACATATCTACCACCTACCTCCAAAAAAACTATAACCACAGCAGTTGAAATAGGATACGAAGAGGGTTTGAGATTCGTGTACGCAGGGAACATTCCAGGTTCACCATACGAAACCACCTTCTGTCCTGTATGCCATACACCTCTTATCAAAAGGCTTGGCTATGAAATTGTGGAAAATAACATTGACAAGGGAAGATGTCCGGCATGTGGAGAAAAAATAGATGGTGTATGGGAAATCAGTGAAAAATTAGAGTTTTAGGTTGGCTTTCGTTTCCTTCTTTATCGTAACTCTTTATTTCATATGTCCCTTGTAGTTCATCATAACTTATCCGTAAGGAATACCTCAGTCCCAGATCTACACACACTTCATTTTTACATATATAAAATCCCACAAGGTCGGATTCTCCGCCCCCCTTCCAGGAAAGAGTGAGAAAGCCCGGTAAAACTGAAGTTTTAATGTCGTAAGGAGGATAGGGTGGAATAGTCTTTATTGCCTTTTCCCATTCCTCTGCCATCATTTGATACCCTTCTGTAGTAGGATGATTTCCATCGGAAATAAGATTTTCCCAGCCTCCTGGATAGTCCATAAATAATTTAAACATATCTGCAAGAGGAAGAGAATATTCCTTTGCAAGCTTTCTTTGCAATTTTACTGTATCAAGGAGTTTTTGATGAAAATATTCGTGATACCAGAACCAGTCCGTCCTTGGTATTATAGTGGCTATCACAGGCAAAGTTCCATATCCCATTGACTTATTAATAATACTTCTGAGATTTTCCTCGGTAGCTGAAAGAGGATATTCGGCATGAACAACGTCATTAGTTCCTTCCATTAAAAGCAAATATCTGGCATTTGCAAGGCTAAGCTCAGAAGAAATCCTCTGGACTCCTTCAAAGGTAGTCTCTGAAGGAACTCCCCTGTTAAGAACGTGAGACTCTCCAAGGTCTTTATTTAGAAGTATCTCCAGTCTTGAAGGATACCCAATAGGTGGGTCGTGGTCACATGTGCCGTATCCACAGCCATAAGTAATGCTATCACCAAAGGCAATGTAAGTATTGGGTTCAAGCTCGTAGTTATACCAGAACGGCCCGGAAGGAGGAAACCTGAGTTCTTTTTCTATTAATGTCTTCTGTTCAAAAGGGAATTTTATTTTCCTCCGCAAAATAACTCCCCTCCAGAGCTCGTTAAACAACAGGAACAGATCACCGTCTTTATGGTTAAAACGAGGATTTAAAAGCACTCCGTTAAAAATTGGAGAGATTTCTTGAAAATTGTTACCCTGAATCACTAGAAGTTTCCTGCCTTTACCCACGACTATTATTTCCTTCCCTTGAAAACAAATACCTCTTGGTGAATAAAGTTCCTGATGTGAAGAAAGAACAGGTGAAGAATTTTTGTAAAGCACATAGTTTTTATCAGTATATATAAGGGTAAGGATATTAACCTTATCAGCACAAATATACGGGTATATATAATAGGAGTTTCTTCCTCCCTCTTTTATAAGAACGCCATTTTCCAGAAGTTCTGCGCCTCTGGCAGAAATTTTAAGCTTAAAAACTCTGCCATCCAAATTAAACTCTTTTACTGAAGAGAAAAGCAGGCCCAAAGCAAGGATAAAGAAAAGAAAACGTTTCATCTTCTTATGTTATCATTAATTTAAAGATGAGAAAATTTGTTCATCTCCACCTGCATACTGAATATAGCATTCTTGACGGAGCTATAAGACTAAAGGAACTTCTGGAAAAAACTCTGGAATATAAAATGCCTGCTGTAGCTGTTACTGACCACGGAAATCTTTTCGGAGTCGCAAGATTTTCCATGATGGCTGAAGATTATGGAATAAAACCCATAATAGGTGTTGAGGCTTATATCGCACCTGATTCCATGCAAAGAAAAGAAATAATTAATGGACTTCCCATAGCTCATCACATTACTCTGCTTGCAGAGAACGAAGAGGGATATCACAATCTGGTCAAATTAGTATCTTCCTCCTATCTCCACGGTTTCTATTATAAACCAAGAATTGACAAGGACATTTTGAAAAAATACAGCTCGGGCCTAATCGCACTCTCAGGTTGCTTACATGGCGAGATACCTTTCTGGATTCAAAGGGAAGAGCCTGAAAGGGCAGAAAGAGCCATTGAGGAATATATCGAAATTTTTGGAAAGGAAAATTTTTTTCTGGAACTTATGGACCATGGTCTTGAGGAGCAAAAACTTGTCAACTCTTTCCTGATAAAGGCTGCACAGAAATTCGGCATAAAACTTGTTGCCACCAACGACGCTCATTACTTAAAGAAGGAAGACAGCGAATTGCATGACATACTCCTCTGTATTCAGACCAAAAAGAAATTAAAAGACGAAGACCGCATGAGATTTCGAACGCAGGAATTCTATTTTAAATCACCACAGGAAATGGAGATGTTATTCGGGGAAATACCCCAAGCTCTGGACTCGACGCTGGAAATAGCTGAAAGGATAAATTTTAAAATCAAAAAATCAAAGGAATACCTTCTCCCTGAATTCCCTGTTCCCGAAGGTTATACGATGGATGCTTACTTTGAAAAACTAACAAGGGAAGGATTCGAAAAGAGATGGTACGAGCTGAAAAAATCGGGTATTCCTAGGGAAGAATATGAAGAAAGGCTAAACAGGGAAATAGATGTAATAAAAAAGCTGGGATTTTCAGGTTATTTTCTAATAGTGTGGGATATAGTAAACAGCGCCAGAGAAAAGGGAATACCGGTAGGCCCTGGAAGAGGCTCTGCAGCAGGTTCTCTTGTTTCATATTCTCTTGGTATAACCCAAATAGATCCTTTAAAATATCACCTCCTCTTTGAGAGATTCCTGAATAAAGAAAGAATTTCCATGCCTGATATAGACATAGATTTTTGCGGTAGAAGAAGAGGGGAAGTTATCGATCACATAAAAAAGCGGTATGGAGAAGGAAATGTCACCCAGATAATTACCTTCGGCACAATGGCAGCCCGCGCAGCCATAAGAGATGTAGGAAGGGTAATGGATGTAGACGACAAGATAGTTGACAGGATAGCAAAGATGATCCCGATGGGACAGAAAATAGAAGTAGCTCTCGCCAATGATCCGAATCTTCAGAAGCTCTATAACGAAGGTGGGGAGGAAATTAAAAAACTTATTGATAACGCAATTAAAATAGAGGGAAGAATAAGACAGGCTTCTATCCATGCTGCAGGAGTTGTTATCTCTCCAAAACCTCTCATTGAAGTGTTACCTCTTTATAAATCTCAGAAAAACGAAATAACTACTCAGTTTGAAATGAATGACCTGGAAGCCTTGGGTTTCTTAAAAATGGATATACTGGGGCTTCGAAATCTTACCATGATAGATGACACACTTAAAATGCTCAGGGAAAAAGAAGGAATAGAAATAGATTTAAACAAAATACCTCTGAATGATGAAAAAACATTTAAAATTTTCCAGTCTGGCAAAACAGATGGAATATTCCAGTTTGAAAGCAGGGGAATGAAAACCACGTTAATAAAGGCTAAACCAACAAAGTTCGAACATTTAATCGCCTTAGTTGCACTTTACAGGCCTGGACCTATGCAGTACATAGACAATTTTATAAGGAGAATGCACGGCAGGGAAAAGGTCACTTATCCCTTCCCGGAACTTGAACCCATCCTTAAGGAAACCTACGGCCTCATGGTTTATCAGGAACAGGTTATGATGATATCCTCTGTGCTTTCAGGATTTTCCCTTTCAGAAGCTGATATTCTCCGCAAAGCCATTGGAAAAAAGAAGGGAGAAATAATGGCAAAGATGAGGGAAAAATTCATTGAAGGGGCAGTGGCAAAAGGAAAGGACCGTGAAAAGGTGAGAAGATTCTTCGATGAAGATATAACAAAGTTCGCTCAATATGCCTTTAACAAGTCCCACTCTACAGCTTATGCTCTCATTGCCTACTGGACTGGCTATCTCAAAGCACATTATCCCACATATTTCTTTTCAGCCCTTCTTACAAACGCAGCAGAACTGGGAAGAACCTCTGATGTTATAAAATACATAAACGACGCCAAAAGCTTTGGTATTGAAGTGCTTCCACCGGATATAAATGAAAGTCAAAGAGAATTTTTCCCTGTTGGAAAGGACAAAATCCGCTTCGGACTTGAAGCAATAAAGAATGTAGGAGATAATGCCATAATCGAAATTCTGAAAGCAAGGGAAAAAGCAGGAAAATTCACCTCAATATTTGAGTTCGCAAGGAAAGTTAATACAAGGGTGGTAACTAAAAGGGTTATGGAATATCTCATCAAAGCAGGGGCAATGGATTCGCTTAAAATGAAAAGGTCTCAGCTAATGGAGCTTATAGACCATGCGATAGAAGCAGGGAAAAGAGAAGTTGGACTTCTTTTTTCCCAGACAGAGGAGGAAATTCCCCGGGACGTTAAAACCCTTCCAGAATGGGATACTCTTATGAAGTTGAAGCACGAAAAGGAAGCTCTTGGTTTCTATATTTCAGGTCATCCACTAAAACCCATGATTGAAAAGCTCAACAAAATCGAACACGTTGAAATTTCCTACATTTTCGAGGAAGAAGAGGATAAACTTCCCATCGATTTAAGAATTATAGGAGTAATATCCGAAAAGAAAATTGCAAAAACCAGAAACAAAAAAAGAATGGCAAAACTGATAATTGAGGACCTTTCAGGGATTGCAGAGGCGATAGTCTTCCCGGATACTCTGGCAAATTACGATCACATGCTTATTGAAGATATTCCCCTTGTATTTGATGTAAGGTTACTCTATGATGATCAGGGAAAAACCTTACTGGTAGAAAGGGCAAAAAGGCTTGAGGACGCTCTCCTTGAAAATGTAGAAGAAGTCCTCATAAGGTTCAAAATGTGGGATATGGATGAAGATAGACTTGAGCAGTTGAGAGATGAATTACTTAAATTTAGAGGAGGAAAGAGCAAACTTACGATAGAAATACTCATGCCTGAAGGTAAAACCAGAAAATTCCATTCGGATGCAATACCATCAATAGTTCTAAACACCGGTATTCTCAGGTATCTGAGAAAGCGGCTTGGAAAAGAAAATGTGATTCTTAAATTCTAAAAGAAGGAGGGTCAAATTGAGAAAACTTGTATTTGCCATAATAATTTTTTCATTTATTGCAATGGCAAAGGAACCAGTTGATGCATCACTTATAGCGGAAAAATTTGTTAGAACTGCCCTTAGAGAACAAAAAGCTTATCAATGGCTAAGGGAACTTACATCAATTGGGAGAAGGCTGGCTGGATCTGAGAATTCAGCAAAAGCCGTTAGATGGGCTAAAGAAAAAATGGAGCAACTGGGTTTTGATAGAGTCTATCTTCAACCTGTAGAAGTTCCAAGATGGGAAAGGGGCAATGTCGAAAAAGCTGTTATTATTTCCCCTGAAAATTTGAAGGGAAGAGAACTTTCCATTGCTGCTCTCGGTGGAAGCGTCGGCACCCCTGAGGAAGGCATAACCGCTGAAGTTATCGAGGTGAAAAATTTTGAGGAGTTTAAAGAAAAAGCCCCTCAGGTAAGGGGAAAAATTGTGTTTTTCAATGTACCCATGGACCAGGGAGAAATCAACACATTTAAAGCCTATGGAGAAGCTGTAAGATATAGATGGGCAGGAGCAATGGAAGGGGCAAAGGCAGGAGCAAAAGCCGTAATAATACGTTCTATCACAACCAGATATGATAATGTTCCTCATACAGGAATGATGGGTTATGATACAAAAATACGAAAAATCCCTGCAGTTTCAATCGGACTTAAAGATGCCGATTTCCTAAGCAACGCCCTGAAAAAATATCCTCATCTTAAAATAACCCTGAAATTAAACTGCAGGCAGCTACCTCCATCCAGGTCCTACAATGTAATAGGAGAAATAAGAGGATTACAGCATCCTGAAGAGGTTATTGTAGTTGGAGGCCATCTTGATTCATGGGACAAAGGGGAAGGAGCTCATGATGATGGAGCCGGAGTTGTCCAATCCATTGAGGCGGTTGAACTCTTTAAGCGCATTGGAATAAGGCCTGAAAGGACATTGAGAGTGGTACTCTTTATGAATGAGGAATACGGCCTCAGTGGGGCAAAAGTATACGGAGAGTATGTATCCAGAGCAAGCGAAAAGCACATAGCTGCAATAGAATCAGACAGAGGGGGATTCACGCCCAGGGGTTTTACCGTAAAAGCCGAAGACACTGTCTTTAAAGAGATAAAGAGTTGGCTTCCTGTGCTTCAAAAATGCAGAATAGACTGGATCAGAAAAGGTGGAGGTGGAGCTGATATATCAAGAATAAAGGCAAAGGCTCTAATTGGTTATTTCCCTGATGACCAGCGATACTTTGATTTTCACCATTCAGCCAACGATGTATTTGAGGCAGTTAATCCAAGGGAACTTGAGTTGGGGTCTGCGGCAATAGCAACCTTGTTATATCTGATAAGCTGCCAGGGTTTATAGCCTTTTTTCTATTTAAGAAGTTGAAGGGCTGAGCACCAAAGTAAAATGTTCCCTGCTAAGCTTTAAAGCTATTTTCTCAATATCTTTCAGTTCCACCTTTCTCAGCCTTTCAATAAATTCATAAACAGTTCCATTCTCGAGCCCATAATATAGCCTTCTTGCAAGGAAAAAGGAAACATTTTCCGCTCCTTCAAACTTTATAGGAAAACTTCCCAGCACATATTCCTTGGCCCTTTCAAACTCTGACTCTGTAATTCCCCTCTGAACCCTCTCCCATTCCTCTTTTAGGAGTTCAATTACTCTGTTCTCCTCCAGTGTTGAAGTGCTCACCCTAAGAAGTGTTACAACCTTTCTCCACTCAGGCATGGAATGGATGCTATAAGTAAGCCCATTCTCTACTCTTATTTTCTGAACCAGCCTGGAAGTGAAAGATCCCCCATAAGCCGCATTAAAAATCAGAAGTGCAGGCTCATTTAGAAGATATACTGGTGGCAGATAACCTACCGATTCTACATAGGATTGGGAAATACCTTCTTTATAAATTATTTCCATTCCTCTCCTATAATAAGGAGCAGGAAGATTCAATTTCTTATGCTGTAATTTCAAATTTTCAAGATGCTTCTCAATATGCAGAAGTATTTCATCCGGCTCTGGAGAAACAATGCCAATGTATAAACCTCTTTCTGTAAGGGAGTTGAAATATTTTTCGAGGTCATCCTTTGATATACTCTCTATACTTTCCTCTTTTCCCACAGGATGATGACCATAAGGATGGTCTCTAAAAACATAAAATGGCAAAAGATACTCCGCAAATTCAGAGGGGGAATTAGATATTGCATTTAAATCCCCAATTATCTTCTTTTTGGCTCTTTCTATTTCTTCTGGTTCAATTGCCGGTGAATAAAAAACACGGAAAATAAGTTCGATAAGTTCTAAGACATTCTCGTTTTCTGCCACAAGATTTACCATTATAAAATCGAAATCAGCAAGGGAATTAACCTCTCCAAGCCCTTCAACTCTCCTAAGAAATTTCTCTCCAGAAAATCCCTCATATCCTCCCAATATCATCTCTGAAACTAACCTGGAAAGGCCTTCTCTGCCTTCAGGATCAATAGCGCTTCCTCCTGGGAAAAGAAAACTTATGGAGCTTATTCCTCCTGATTTTTTCCAGGCTTCTATTATTGCACCGTTTATCTCATACATTTTTAAGAATTACCTCTGAAAGATTATCCTCACAGACAACAGCATTAATCGTCTCAAGGAATCTCAGCTTATCCAGTTTTTTGACTCTATCGAGCAATGAAAAATAAAAATAAGGGTCATTCCAGAAGATTTCTCCCAGGGCTATTAACTCTGCAAGCTCTTCTACCCTCTGGCATTTTAATCTTTCATCCAAAATAAATCTCGTTCTGGCAATCTCAAACTCTTCATCTTCCAGAGATTCCTTTAAAAAATTCAACTCTTTTATAAGCTCCTCACCCAACCTTTCTCCAGTAACGCCTTTTGAGGCTTCTGCATAGAGGTAGAAAAGCGAAATCTCTACTCTGGGGTCATACCACGATTCGAACTGTGAAGCTATCCTCTTTTCCTCAACAAGAACTCTTCTAATCCTGGCAGAAAGAGTTTCTGAAATAATATACGGTAATAATAAAAGGGAAATAAATTCTTCTATATTCCCTGGGGCGGGTGTTTTAAAGGCTGCCATGTATGCATCTAAACCCATACTTTTTTTTACTATTGCAGTTCTCCTGCCCTGCATATCTTCCATTCCAAAATCCCACTTTGAGAAATGACCCCTATTTCCCCAGAGCTTGGCAAATCTTTCCAGTTTTTTACAGGCATAATCTAATTCAACATCTCCTGCCAGAACAACTACCGCATTTTCTGGGGAGTAAAAACGGTACAGGTCCTTCAGGTCCCAAACGGTTATTCTTTTTAACTCCTGGTTTGTTCCTATTATAGGCCTTCTATAAGGATGGTTGAAAAAAGAAATGTAACCCAATGTTTCCTCTAATAATCCTTTTGTGTCATTCTCTACTGTGAGTTTTCTTTCCTCCAGCACAACTTTCTTTTCTTTCTCAAGAATTTCTTCCTCTATTACAAGATTGTTCAACCTATCAAGTTCCAATTCCAGAACTTTTTCGAGTTTTGATGAAGGGAAAACTTCGTAGTAACCTGTATAATCATAAGCGGTAAATGCATTGGAATACCCGCCTACCGACTCCAGGATTCTGTCAAATTCTCCTGCGGGAAATTTCTCTGAACCATTAAACATCATATGCTCAAGAAGATGAGCCAATCCGGACTTTCCTGATGGATCATTGACCGCACCTATTTTAAAAAGTATTAAAAAAGCGAGAAGGGGTAGTTCTCTTTTTTCCAGTGCTATAAATTTTGAAGGTATATCACAGACCCTTAGTTTTAGATTTTCTTCTTTTAACATAGGATTTTACCTTAAAACTGAATGAAAATGGCTGACGTGTTTTCATACACCATTCCCTGTTTCTCGAGCAAACAAGATATTCTATCTCACAATTCACTTGATGAAGACCCGGCGCTGCGTTTTCGTCTACAACAAACGGAATTGTAAGGGGAGGAAGGGCCTTCATCGGTTTGCTTTTCTGGTTTTCTTTTTCCTTTATTGCTTTTAGATCAAAGGCAGTATAGAAATCTTTGGAAAAATTAAGGGAGTCCTTTTCCTTGATGTATATTTTGAAAGGAGGAAGGGAATAAAGTCTTACATCCGGATTTTTCACTGCTATATAAATATTCACCCTTCCGTTTTCACCAGCAACGAACTCATAGGGATAGGGCTTAGCATCTATTCTGAGAAAGGTTATCAAGGAAATCAAAGTTAAAATCATTCTTCCTCCAAAATTACCTCTTCTACTTCCTCAAATTTATTAATTATCATTTCTCTTATTACTGGAAACAAATGACTATAAAGAAACGGACATGAAGGACACATACCACTAAATTTAAGATACACCTTCGTTTCGTTTAAACTGACTCTAACGTCAGATTCACACCTTTCAATATAAGGCAATATTTCCCTCTTCAAAAATTCTTCTATTTTTCTTAATTCAGGAATTCTTCCGGCGATGTTATCACTCCCTTTAAAACTGATGCTGCAACTGTCTGCGGAGAAGCAAGGAAAGTAAGCCCTTTCCCTTGTTTCCCTGCGAAATTTCTGTTACCAGTGGAAATTTGAATTTCATCCTCTCCAGTCAACCCTGCATGACCCTCTGCACATCCACCACAGGAAGCGTTCAGAATTATTGCTCCTGCATCAAAAAGGTCCTGGAGTATTCCTTTCTTAAGTAAATTTCCATAAACTCTTTTTGTTGCTGGAACAACGATTAATCTCTTACCCGACGCAATTCTTTTACCCTTCAAAATTTTCCATGCGGCAATTATGTCCTCCTCTCTTCCGTTAGTGCAGGAACCTATAAAACCGGAATCTATCCTGTGACCATTATATTCTTCAACAGTGTGAACATTCTTGGGATGAGAAGGAGCAGCCAGCATGGGAACCAAATTTGAAATATCAATGTCTATTTCAGCGGCATATTCTGCATCAGGGTCTGCTTTTACTTCCTCAAAATCCCCGGACCATTTTCTTATTTCCTCTCTAACACTTTCGTTGAAGGGAATGAATCCTGCTATACCACTCATTTCAGTAACCATACTGCAAACAGTTATTCTCCCTGAAAGAGGAAGCCCTTCTATTCCTTCTCCGTAGAATTCAATCGCTCTTCCAAGGGCTGTTGTTGTACCAAGCTCCTTGATTATTTTCAGAACAAGGTCCTTTGCTGAAGTATGTCCAGGAAGCTTACCCTTTATGTTCACTTTTATCGTCTGAGGAACTTCAAACCACGTTTTCCCTGTTTTGAATATGAATGCTATATCCACATCTCCCATCCCCTGTCCGAAGGCACCTACAGCAGAAACTATGTTCATGTGACTATCAGTTCCTACCACGGTAGCGCCAGGTCTGGCAAGTCCTTCTTCCATAAGCACATGGGAGCCTATCCCCATATCGACATCGTAAACTCTGATACCCTGTTCTTCAGCAAATTTTCTGCAGATCTGCTGGTTGATTGCATATTTTATTGTTTTTGCAGGAGCCACCAGGTCAAATGTGAAAAAAGTTTTTCCAGGGTCTGCAACCGGAGTGCCATCATACTCCCTTCTGTAATTCTTCACAACATTTGCACCTGCAAAGTCCCTGGCAGAACGAACATCCACGTTCATCCAGACTATTTGTCCTGCCTTAGCTTCCTGACCAGAGTGAGCAGATATTATTTTTTCTATTACTGTTTTACCCATCGTTTGCCTCTCTCGTTAATTATATCTAAATTTACTGTTTTTTTACATTTATTGTATTATTCCACCTATCTTTCTCTTCTACAATTGTTTGGGATATAATCTCATCAAAGGAGTTTGTTATGAGAATGGATGTTTATTGTGTCAAGTGCATAATTTCCCAGATGACGGAGCTTATAAAGATTATAGGAGCAGACAGGAAAACGGAAGAAAGCATAATGCGAGAAGTTCTGAAGCTCCTGGCGAAGGAAAGCTATGATACCACATCTCCAGAGCTTGCAGAAAAAGTCTACGACCTTGCCAGGCGTATATCTGGAATAGATGACCCTTATCAGGAGATAAAAAGATTGGAAAACCAGAAGGCAGAAGAGATAGTTCGAACATTTGAGGAAAACATGGACAGACTTTCCCTGGAAGATATTTTGAAGCTTTCTGTGCTGGGAAATTCTATGGATTACGGTACCGAGGCGAGATTCAATATAGAGGAAGAAAAGGAAAAACTCATGCATGAGAGGCTAAACCCTGAAATTCTGAAAGAACTTGAAAAAGAGCTCAGGGAAGGTGAAAAGCTTTTAATAATAGGAGACAATGCTGGAGAAATAGTTTTCGACCGTCTTCTTGTAAGATACATAAGGCAAAACTACGAAACAAAAATAACTTATGCCGTAAGAGGTGGCCCAATTATAAACGATGCCACCATGGAAGATGCAAAACAGGTGGGTATGGACAAATATGCGGAGTTAATAACAACGGGCCAAAATATAGCTGGCCTGGTTCTTGAAAGGTCTTCTAAGGAAATAATTGAGGCTTTTAAAAATTCCCCAACTGTTCTTTCAAAGGGACAGGGAAATTTCGAAACTCTGGAAGGCAAGGGCCTTGACATTTATTTCCTTTTTAGAGTTAAGTGTCCGGTAGTCAGTTCTTATTTAAACAAACCTGTGGGAGAAATGGTGTTTTTAAGGAGGTGACTATGATAGAAAGGCCTGAGAAGGATGAATATTATCTCAATATAGCAAAGGTCGTTTCAACACGGTCTACATGCCTAAAAGTACTAATAGGAGCAATAATAGTGAGAGATGACCAGATCATTGCAACAGGCTATGTTGGAGCTCCCAGAAAGACAAAAAGCTCCATTGAACATGGATTCTGTCTTCGTCAGAAGCTCGGAATTCCTTCTGGAAGTCAGTATGAACTATGTCGCTCTGTCCATGCGGAGCAAAACGCAATAATAAATGCAGCAAGGGCAGGTGTTTCAATTCTCGGTGGAGACATGTATATATATGGAGAAAAAAGAGATACTGGAGAAGTCATAGATGCTTTCCCGTGCTTTATATGTAAAAAAATGATAATCAATGCGGGACTAAAGAGAGTCATAACTTCAGTAAGAGACCCCAACAAAAAATACATGGTTTTTTATGTAGACGAATGGGTAAAGGAATGGCAGGAACATGATATTATAGAAGATAAATACAAATATAGAGGTTAGCTTATCAACCCAACTGAATATTTAAAAAGCAAAATGTTATGCTAAGAATCTTGGTGCCTGACCACAAAAAAATTGGAACATCAACTCTATTTTTCGTCCTGCTTTGAATCCTTCTCGTCAAGTGCTTTAAGATATTCCATAGCCCTATCTGCCCACACAAAATCTACAACCTTCATGTTAACTTCTTTTACACCTTCCACACTCTTTATTGCCTGCTTTACCATAAGGGCAAGCTGTATCCCTATGGGACAGAAATATGTTGTTGGTCTGAACGTAAGAGAAACTTTTCCAGTGTCCTCGTCCACTTTCAGGTCCCTTACGAGCTGAAGTTTTACAACATCCTGTCTTACTTCCGGGTCCTGAACCTTCATCAACGCTTCCAGAACTCTGCTTTTAAGGCTTTTCATTTACTACCTCCAAAATTCGCGAAAATATGTCCTCAATTTTTCTTTCTACTTCAGAACACGCAGATGCTGCTATTTTTTTATTCACAAGAGCATCTATGACACACATGGAAAATGGAACGCTCCCGAGAAACGGAATCCCCCTCTTTTTAGTAAATTCCTTTATCTGTTCCTCATTTTCAGGGTTAATTCCTGACTTGTTAATTATTATCCCATGAGGAACTCCGAAATGAAGTGCTGTATCCGTTGCCCTTTCCATATCATGTATAGCAGAAAATGAAGGCTCTACTACTATGGCTACAAAGCTGGCACCTGAAATAGAAGATGTAACCGGACATCCAATTCCAGGAGGTCCATCTACTAATATATAGGGAATATTTTCCTTTTCAGAAATAAGGTGTGCCTGATGTTTTACCATTGTAACCAGATTGCCTGAATTTTCTGCCCCGGGAATAAGTCTTGCATGAACCATTGGTCCGAATTTTGTACTGGACAAAAACCATTTTCCCACAACTTGAGGAACCATTTCTATTGCCTTTACTGGACAGGCAATGGCACAAAGGGTACATCCATCACACTTGAAAGGATTAACTCTGTATGTGTCATCGACAATATCTATAGCATCAAAACGGCAGAGCTGTCTGCAAATATCACAGGATGTGCATTCTGCATCGTCTATAACAGCAACTGACTTCCCCACAAATTCCTCTTCATATTCTATTTTCGGCTCCAGAAGAATGTGCATATCTGCAGCATCTACATCAGCATCAGCAATCACAAATTTTTCTCCATGTTTATGCATCAACCACACGAAGGAAGAAGTTATGGTAGTTTTACCTGTTCCTCCTTTGCCGCTTATTATAACTATCTCCTTTGCATTCATCCCACTCTCTCCTTTATTCTTTCGTAAAGACTCTTTAACCCCTCCCTAAAGTCATCGAATGGAAGGTTCCCTTTAGAATACATCCTGGCAAGTTCCTCGGAAAACGGGATTCTATACAGAACTTCTATTCCCTTCTTTTCCGCGTATTCTTCCACAATAAAATTCCCTTCTTGAGCTTTGTTAACAACAATGGCATGGGGAAGAGATAGTTGCTCTATCATCTCAACAACAAGAGAAAGGTCATGGACTCCAAATGGTGTAGGTTCGGCCACGAGAATAACAAAATCTGCATCTTCCGTAGCTTCAACCACCGGACATGAAGTTCCAGGTGGTGCATCAATAACAACATCTCCTGGATAATCCTTAATCTTTCTTTTTAATTCTCTGATAAGAGGCACAGCGGAGGGTTCTCCTATATTGAGAATTCCCTCCATAAAATCCAGATCCTGAGTTTTTCCCACTCTCACAACACCTTTCTTTTTAGGAACCTCTATAAGTGCACCTTTTTCAGGACACACAAATGCACAAACGCCACAGGAATGGCAGAGTTCCGGGAAGAAAAGATCTTTTTTCGCAGGAGGGGGTATAATTACTATAGCCTTATATGGGCAGGCTCTTGCACATTCACCACAATAAGTACATTTTTCAGGAATAATCTTTGGAACGGGTTCTGCAAAGTCTTGCTCATGAACAATTTCAGGCTTCAGGAAAATTCCTCCATTAGGTTCCTCCACATCCGCATCAACATAAAGGGCAGGGGCTATCGCCCGAGCGAATAGAACAGAAAAGGTGGTTTTGCCTGTTCCACCTTTACCGCTGGCAACCGCTATCTTCATTTGAGCTCCTTTTCCAGTTTTTCTGCCACTTCTCTCGGAGTGGATTCTTTAAATTCTTCAAGTTCTCCTTTCATGAAGGACTTCACTGCTTCTTTTATGCTTTGCTCTGGTTTTGCCCTGAACATACTTATACCAGCCGCCCTGAGAACCTCAAAAGCATTTGGTCCAAAGTTCCCTGATATGGCAACTTTTGCTCCATTCTCAATGGCTATTTGAGCAAATGAAATACCAACTGCCATTTGGCCCTTCTTATGAGGATTCTCTCCCGCTGTGTATTCTCCAGTTTCGGTATCATAAATTACATAATAGTCCGCCCTACCAAACCTCGGATCTACTTTTGAATTAAGGTCTGTGCCTTTTGCTGTAATAAAAATTTTCATTTCCTACCTCCAGGATAATATTTTACCACTCTCTAAAACATTTTTTCTTTAAACGAAAATATTTCCTTCCACATTTATTTTTCCAGACTAAAACATTGAAAAAAAAAGTTCTTTGTGTTAAAAAAGAGGTATGAAAGATGTTACTCACATTACAGCTTTTTTTAAGGAAGAGGAAATTGAAACTAAGGATAAGCTTCTGGAAAATTTCCTTAAAGAAGCTGAGGAAAAAACTCTTTTGCCTTTTCTTTTTGAATGGGAAATGCTCATAAGAGCCCTGCAACTCTTCCCTGTAACTAATTTCCACCTCATCTCCGATGACATAAAAAATTCCATTATAAGAAAAAATTTCAACCCTGAATTAAGTTCACTGGAAGATATAATAAACAGACTGGCAGTTCTCTCTATAAGACTTGAAAACAGAAATTCTGAATTTTATACCGAATTTGAGGACTTCATAGAAGAATACTTTATGAGAAAATACGGAGTAATGACCTTAGAATTAAAAAAGAGGAAAAAAGATGATTACTGGTCAATGCTGTCCTATGCAACTGAGCTGTTCCTGGACTGGCGAAATGTTCTTTCCCATCTCAAAGAGAAAAGCCCGATTCAATACCAAGTCTTCTTTTCCGCCACAAGAAGAATAGTCAGAGAGGTTAAAAGACTCCCTCTACTGGAACCTTTCCTCCTGAAAAGATTTAAAAGACCTATGGATAAAATATCTATAAAAGAGATTACAAATCTCATAGCCTCCATTAGCGAAAAAAACGAAAGAAGAAGAATAGCCCTTGTGTTTCTTCTTGTATCAAAAATAATAAAATACCTTGACCATCTTGAAGCAATTATAAGAACTGACCCCTTGCCAATGAGATATTATCCCCTTCTTATTCTTATAAAATACGAGCTTTCTCTCCTTCTCAAGGTTATGGATACTAATAGAAAAACAGTAGAAAATATTGCACCTCTCATGGACAAACTCCTAAAATCTCTTACTCAGGAATATAAAAAGGTTTTCTTTGGGCAGCTATTAAATATCTCTCTCGTTACCATTCCATCCCAGATAAGAGAAAAATCGGAAAAGTCCATATTTCTCCTGAAGTCAATCCTCCAGGATATGGTATATGAAATCGTAAAGTTCTACGATAGAGATATAAGGAAGGAATCTCTGTTCCCATCTCATATCGGGAGGAAAGAACAAACTCAACTCGCTATAAACAATCTTGAAGCCATAATATCCCAGATAGATGTGATACTTTCAAAAGGAAAGGTAGAAAGGTATGAAGCAGAAGAAATTATTAGAGCCCTTGAAAAAAACGTTATGCATTTACTTCTCTATAAAGATTGGGAAACCCTTGAAAGAGCTTTCGCTGAAATAAGAAAGGCTCCTACTTCTAAGGAAATATACACAAAAATAGCAAACCTCAAAAATATGCTTCTTTACCTGCTGGATGAGATAAAAAAGAGAAAGGTTTTCAGTACAGAACCTTCAAAAGGAAAAGGCCCTGGGGAGGAGCAGTAGGACCTGCAAGGGTTCTATCCTTGGCCTCGAGTATTTTTTCAAAGTCATTCAAAGTAATTTTTCCTTTCCCCACTTCTAAAAGTGTTCCCACCATTATTCTTACCATATACTTAAGAAAACCATTTCCTCTCACTCTGAAATACAGCATTTCTCCTTCTTCCCAGACCTCAAAACTTTCAATTTTTCTTATCTTATTTTTTCCCTCTGATTCTGACGTAAAAGAAGAAAAATCTTTTTCTCCCACAAGAAGTTCTGACGCCTTTTTTATAGCCTCCACATCCAGAGGAAAGTAAACATGTGCCACATACCTGTACAAAAAGGGAGAAACTATTTCACCTCTGTAAACTCTGTATTCGTAAACTTTCCCTTTGGAATGAAACCTTGCATTGAATTTATCGTCAACTATCTCGCATTTCATAATTCGAATATCGGGGGGAATAAGAGAGTTTATCGCCCTTTTCATTGAATCTGGAGGAATGGAAAGTTTGGTGTGAAAGTTTGCCACCTGACCAAGTGCATGTACACCTGCATCTGTCCTGCCTGCCCCGTAAAGTTTCGGTCTTCTTTTGGTTATTATCTGCAAAGCTCTGTGTATTGTACCCTGGATAGTACTCTGGTCAGGCTGGTATTGCCAGCCCCTGTAATTGGTACCGTCATAGGCAATTGTGAGTTTGTAATTAGACAATTCCCAGTCCCTCCAGTACATTTTTTATGAACTTTTTAGAAATGGAAAGATTAGACCTGTCCGAAATAGAGTAAATCTTTACAAGATCATCAAAGGCATTAATTATTTTATTCTCTTTTAAGGCAACCTTATTAAGCTCTTCAGGGCTGAAATATAAAGGCTCGTTTCCATATTTAACCGCTTCCCAATCTCTTAAAAAGCAAATAACATCCTCTATGTATCTTTTGAGGTCCTCTCTTTTTTTTATCCCTTCTGGCTGAGGAAGTTTTTTCTTCTTCCTTTTTAATTTTCCCTTCCACGAAAGTTGAACTGACCTTGAAAGAATGGTAGGGGGCAAAGATGAGGGGGAATCCGTTAAAATCAAAAAATATGTAGCCTCAGGGGGCTCTTCCAGTAGTTTAAGCAGGGCATTTACCGCTTCTACAGTCATTTTTTCAGCCTCTTCAAATACTACAAGTCTCCAGGGTGAAGAAAACGGCTTTAAAGCAACCAGTTCCTCCAGCTCCCTGATCTGAAAAATCTTTATACTAGAGCCCGATGGGGTTATTCTTACTATTTCAGAAAATTCATCAAGCCCTTTTTTACACCCTCCGCAAAATAGAAGCTGGGCAAAAAGAAGTATGGTTTTCTCGTCTCCTTCTTCAACCAGTATAGTATGATGCAGTCTACCCCTGGCAAAAGCTTCTTTGAAGTATTTTTCAGCATCCATTTAAAACCTCTCGCAAAAATTTTGCAGTGTATGTATCTGCCCTGCAAACATCTTCAGGACTTCCAGAGGCAACTACCTTTCCCCCTTTTTCTCCTCCTTCTGGTCCAAGGTCAATTATCCAATCAGCGTTTTTAATCACATCAAGGTTATGCTCTATTACAATGACGGTAGCCCCCTCATCCACAAGTCTGTGTAAAACGGCAAGAAGTTTTTTAATGTCATCAAAATGAAGCCCTACTGTAGGTTCATCAAGTATATATAAATTGGATTTTACATTTCTGGTCAGCTCCCTGGCAATTTTAATTCTCTGCGCCTCTCCTCCGGAAAGATTTGGTGATGGCTGTCCAAGCTTCAAGTATCCTAGTCCAATATCTTTTAAAAACCTTAGCCTTCTTTCGATTTGGGGTACATCCTGAAAAAAGGAATATGCCTCTTCAATGGTCATTTCAAGAATATCGTTTATGTTCTTCCCCTGAAATTTCACATCCAGCACTTCTCTTTTGTATCTCTGACCCCTGCATTCTCCGCATAGGGTAAAAACGTCCGGTAGAAAATGCATCTTGACTCTTATTACCCCTGCTCCCTTACAAACCGGACATCGTCCTTCTTCTAAATTGAAGCTAAATCTTGACTTTGTAAAACCCCTTTTCCTGGATTCAGGAAGAGAAGAAAAAAGTTTTCTGATGTGCGTAAAAACCCCGGTATAGGTAGCAGGATTCGATCTGGGTGTCCTTCCAATGGGTTTCTGGTCTACTAAAACCACCTCTTTAATCCCATCTGCTCCCTTTATCTCATCCAGCCCATTCTTTTCGCCCTTCAGCGCAGGGTATAAAGTATCGATTATAAGAGAGCTCTTCCCTGAACCAGAAACTCCGGTAACTACTACTAAAACCCCCAGGGGAATTCTTACGTTTATATTTTTCAGGTTGTGTTTTTTTACGCCTATAAGTTCAATGAATCCCTCGGGTTTCCTTCTCTTTTCAGGAACCTCTATTTTCTTCTCCCCCCTCAGGTATTGAGCTGTTATGGAATTTTTGGAAAAGAGAATGTCCTCCAAATTACCCCTGGCCACAATTTTCCCACCCTGTTCTCCGCCTCCCGGGCCCATATCCACTATATGATCCGCACTTCTAATGGTCATCTCATCGTGTTCCACTACTATCACAGTATTGCCAAAATCCCTGATCCTCTTTAGCACTTCTATAAGCCTTTTCTGATCCCTTGCATGTAACCCTATTGATGGTTCATCAAGCACATAAAGCGCTCCCTTTAATTTTGAGCCGAGCTGTGATGCAAGTCTCACCCTCTGTGCCTCTCCACCTGAAAGTGTAAAAATTGGTCTGTTCAGTGTGAGATATCCTATGCCCAAATCCTCCATCACTCCAAGTCTGTCAACGATTTGGGAAACTATGATTTTTGTAATTTTATCTTCCCATAGTTTCTCCATACCAAGAAACTCTTCTCTAAGATCTGAAGCCGGCAATTCCACATAATATCCGATGTCTTTATCCCATACTTTAAATGCCAGAGATTCCTTTCTTAACCTTGTTCCATTGCACTGGGAACAGCGTTCTTCGGATAGAAATTCCTCTTCTCCGTGGATAATCAGTTTGAATCCTGTGCCACCGCATACAGGACAGGCTCCGTAAGGGCTATTAAAGGAAAAAAGCCTGGGTTCAGGAGTGGGCAAAGAGATACCACAATAGGGACAGTGAAGCGATGTTGAAAAAAGAATCTCTTCATCCCCATGCAGGACTATAAGACTATCTCCAGAAATCTCCAGGGCCCTTGCCACACTCCTTTGAAGCCTTTCCCCCCGAGGGACAAGCTCGTCCACAAGCACTTCTATAGTATGGGTTTTGAACCTCTGGAGCAAAGGAGGTGAAGTAATCTCCATTATTTGACCATCCACCCTTGCTCTCAAATAACCCATTCTTGAAATTTTGCTAAAAACTTCCCTGTGCTCTCCTTTTTTACCTCTTATTATGGGAGCAAGTATTTTTATTTTCCTTCCGGAAAATTTCTCTTGCACTGCTGTTGCTATTTCCTCGTTGGAAAAGCTTTCCAGCCTTCTACCGCAAGAAGGACAATATGCCTGAGAAGCTTTAGAAAAAAGAAGTCTTAAATAATCGTAAATTTCGGTCACAGTCCCCACTGTGGACCTGGGATTGGCTGCAATGGATTTCTGGTCAACTGCAATCCCGGCTCTTAATCCTTCTATTGATTCAACCTCAGGCTTGTTTACCTTTTCCAGGAACCTCCTTGCGTATGGTGAAAGCACCTCAAGAAACTTCATCTGTGCTTGCTGAAAAACAGTATCAAAGGCAAGAGAACTCTTCCCAGAGCCAGATACTCCGGTTATAACTATAAGCCTATCATGGGGTAAGGAAAGCGTAATATCTTTCAGATTGTGCTCCCTTGCTCCTCTTATTATTAATTCCTTCATTTAAATGTTATTTGCTCCTGAAAATAAGATTAAGCACAAGAGCAAGGATAATACTCAAGAGAATGGATGTACCAAGGGGAAAAATCAGGGTGAATCCCTTCTTTTTTATAACTATATCACCAGGAATTCGTGGAATCTGAGGAAGAATGATCAGCAAAACCCCTATTAAAAACAGAAAAAGAGAAAAAATCAAAAACAAAATTCCTATCTGCTTCATCTCTATAAAATTTTACCATTTTAAAATCAGAGTTTTTAGGGTAATAGACTCATTCCTCTGGATGCGCTTTTTCGTATTCCTTTTTTAATATTTCAAAATTAAGATGGGTATACTTCTGGGTGGTAGAAAGGGAAGAATGCCCCAGAAGTTCCTGGATGGTTCTTATATCAGCCCCCCTCATTAAAAGATGAGTAGCAAAACTGTGGCGAATTTTATGGGGAGATATTTTCTTGTTTATGGCCGTAAGCTTTATGTACCTGTCAACGGTTTTTTCAACCCACCTCGGAGAAAGTCTTTTCCCAAACTTATTAAGGAATAGTGCTTCTTCATCTGAGTTTTTTCTGAAAGACAGATACTGGATTAGAGCTCTGCGGGCGGGTTCACCAAAAGGAACGATTCTTTCCTTTCCGCCTTTACCTTTAACCCTTACGAACTTATCTTTTAAATTAACGTCTGAAAGATTTAGCCCTACCAGCTCAGACAATCTCATTCCTGTGGCATATAGTAGCTCAAGGATTGCCCTGTCCCTTGATGAGAAAAAGTCCGCCGGGTCAGGAAGCTCAAGGAGAGTCGCCATTTCTTTCTCGGAAAGAACCGTGGGGAGGGGTTTTGACTTCCTTGGATAATTTACCAGCTTAGCTTGATTGACCTGTATAGCTCCGATTCTCAGAAGATATTTATACAGGGATTTAATAGCAGCAAGCTTCCTCTCAACTGATGTTTTACTATATCCCTCCTTCTGAAGCCACAAAAGAAAGTTATAAATGTCCTCTGCCTCAGCTATTAATATATTTTTACCCCTTCTGGCAAGAAATGCTTTAAACTGAAGAAGGTCTCCTTTATAGGATTTTATAGTGTTTTTGGAAAACCGTTTTTCCTTTTGAAGGTACGAGATAAATTCTAAAGCGAAGTCCATGAACTACTCACTGGAAAGTTCATACATAAATCTTCCCAGAGAATCAAACACACCTATTGAACTAACCCTATCCAATATTTCCTTGATATTGTTTTCCCTCCCTGTTATAAGAACAGAAGTGCTTCTCAAGGGGAAATTCTTCAAAACATTGTTCATCTGCTCAATGGACATTTTCTTCTCCCTCATCCTTATAGCCTTCCATTCTCTCCTGAAAATGGGCCAGGGAAGGCTTTTATAGTATTTTTCACGCCCTAATTCGTACTTCCTGGCTCTATTATATTCTTCCTCTTCTATGCCAGTTCTCAATTTCCCGTATATAACCCTTCTTGAAACAAAAAATACCTCACGGAGGTCTTTGGGATCGTTCACCTTCAGATCAATCCATCCAAAAGAAACGTTCCTTCCATATTTAATTCCAGAATTAACCCTTATTTTTCCGGAAAACATAGTATAAAGAAGACCCTCAGAGTTCATGGCAAGAGAATGAATCAAATATTTGATGGGCAAAATTTCCCTTTCCTCTATCAACTTAAAGAACCATATTACATGATATTCATCATCTGGAAGGAATCCCACTCCAATAGGTGGTCTGTCAGGAGGTTCTACGAGCCGTGGTGGAGGAGGATAATCGGCAATTTTTTTCATATAGATGTTCTTCACAACAGAGGGCACAAATCCACCTTCGACTATAACTCTCACCCTGCTCGGCGAAAAACATTTATTTTTTAAAGCCCTGAGATGGGAAGAGTTAATTTTCATTATATCAGCTATAACAGGAAATGGATGACCGTATTCCGACATAGGATAGAAAAGAAACGGGCCAAAATCCTCAAGAGTTGGTCTGGGAAGGGACATTACTAAAATCTTTTTAGCAGTCTCAAGTGAAATGGGATTTATTTGCGAGTCAAAAATAAGGGATTCTGTAACGTTGGTAGCCACATTCCAGTAATTTTTCAAAGCAATGACCCTGAAATACGAAGAGTCTTCATTTATTTTGGCCTCAACCCTCCCACCTGAATTCCATAAACTCTTTCTCCACTTTTCCCTCTGATACAGGAAAAGAACTGAAAGAAGCCCGCTTATTCCTTCATCAGCTCTTCCACATGGGGAAACGACGGTTATAGAAACAAGCTCATTCTGAGTGGCTCTCATTATTAAATTTACCGGAAAAATCATGTAGTTTAAGAAAAAGAATATAAAAATCAGCTTTATTTTTCTTTCCATGGTTTTAAATACAATGTAGCCCTGTTAAAGGGGGTTAAATTACTCCTTACAAGCTCTCTGAAGCTATTTGTGTTAATAGAAAGAGTTCTGGACAGAACATCTGCCTCCGAACATCTGTAGACCAGGGATAAAATTCCCAACTCCTCTCTCCATTTTTCTGGATTCTGTTCCGCTTCCCTGATTCTCCTTATAAAATCCCTTTGCAACCCATACAGGTTTTCTCCTTTAATGGATGAAACCCTTAATTTTGTTATTTCATCCTCAATCAATCTCTTTATTTTCATGAAATCTTTGCCTTTATACATCACTGAAAACAAAGAAGAATATATAAAATGACTCGTCACAATTTTAATCTTTTCCTCAGGTGAATACCTTTCCATATTTTCTATAAGTCTTCTCTCCAGATAGGACTTCAACATCTCAAGGATCACTCTCTCCCTACATCCAGGATTTGATATTCTGTAAGAAAGAACAAAGCCTGGTTTTTCGAAACCTTTTACACTGATATTTCCACTGAAGTCCCTGGCTGGAAAATCTACTCTTTCAGGGATAAAAACATTTTTACCTTTGAGAGGAGAAAACATTTTGATAATCAAAGATCTGTCCGCTTCTGTAAGATTCCCTATAATTATCATGGTTGCCATTCCTGGCTGATAATAGGAAGAATAAAACCTGAGGAATGATTCCCCTGAAATTCTCTTTATATTTCCGGGGTATCCCCAGGGGGGGTGTGAATATGGAGTTTCCCCATAAACTCCTCTTAATATCTCACTATAAATAGCAAGCCATGGATTACCGGTCATCTGCTCAAAAAGCTCCTGAGACAACTGAGCCTTCGTCCTCTCAAACCTCTCTCTGCTTACAAGGGGGGGCTTCATCCGTTCCATCTCATACCACAGAGCCAGAGGAAACTCTTCTTTCGGAAAATAAGAAAAAAACACGGAAAAATCCTGGTTTACTTCTACATTAATTTCTCCGCCCACTCTTTTCAGGAAAAAAATTTGTTCCCAGGGTCTGGTCTTTCTTCTGGAAACAAAGCTGAGCCTGGATGAAAGGTATGCAAGCCCCTCCTGCCCAGGAGGGTCAAAAAAAGAACCTGCTCTGTAATATGTCGCCATAAAAACAGCAGGAATATCTCTCTGGACAAGAATCAATTTCATCCCGTTTTTCAGGGAAAAAGTCTCAAGAGACAACAGAATTGGGACAAGCACAAAAAAGAGGAAAATTCTCCTCATAAAAGGATTATAGAACTTTTTTCAGGAAACAGAAAGGCTATTGGACAACACAAAATAGGCGGGTCCTCTTCTTATATTAAGATCCTTTGCAATGTTTTCTGGTTTTTCACCGAAAATAACCCTTAAAATAGCCCCTTCCGTTAATTTTACAAGCCTTGTCCCATCTCTTAAATCTTCAAGAAGCATGGCTTTCACTACAACTGGTGTATTAAGCATCTCTTCTATTGTTTTTGCTGATATACTCTCAACTTTTTTGAACTTCCTTCTTTCGAATTCCATACCAAAGACAAGAATCATTCCCATTATTTTGCCACCCTTTTGCCTTTTCTCATATGACCATATAGAAATAAGGGAATCCCCTCCCGGTATATCCTGAAGGAGGTTCATAATATTTTCCCCAATTTGCCTGTAAAGTTTCCTTTCTCCTTCGAATATGGGTTTAAGAAGATCTGAATAAAGAGGATGTTCTCTGTTAAGAGAATAATTGTGCCTTTTTCTGTTGCCGTTTTTCAGTATTATACCGAGTTCCTCAAGTTCTTGAAGAGCAAGCTGGCAGGAGCGGGGATTTATTTCCCCAAGAAGGCTTATTTTCCTTCCGGATATACCGTCTCCTGAAAAATAAATAGTCCTCAAAGCGTCGATTTTCGCATTGGTAGAGAAAATAAGATTTGCTAATTTCATGATTCATTATGGCGGAGAGGGTGGGATTCGAACCCACGGTCCCGCTTTCAGGCGGGACAATCGCTTAGCAGGCGACCCTGTTAAACCACTCCAGCACCTCTCCCTTCTACTTTATTATAATATCATCTATGTGCTGAGGTGTAAAGATTTTTTAGTTTCAAAATTGCCTCTGAAACCGGAAGGACTTCTTGTTCTCTTTTATCCAGGTTCTTCAGAACTATTTTCCCCTCGTTTATTTCTTCTCCCACGATAACAACAAAGGGTATTCCTTTATCAGAAGCATATCCCAGCTGTGCTCTTAATCCTTTTTCACCGGAATAAAGGTCTACCCTCAACCCTTCCTTTCTGAATTCAGAGCTGAGCTTTACAGCTCCTTTCTTTGTCTCAGGAAAATGGCATATAAGAACATGAGCAGGTGGTTCTATGGAATCAGGAAACATGGAAAGTTCTTCCATAACAGCTATTATCCTTTCAACCCCGAGACTCGTGCCAGTGGCAGGAATTTCTTCGCCACTGAACATTCCTATTAACCTATCATACCTTCCTCCTCCAGTTATACTTCCTATTTTCGGTTCTTTTACTACTGTTTCAAATATAGGTCCTGTATAATAGTCAAGTCCCCTTGCAAGTGAAGGGTCATATTCGAAATATTTCTCTTCTATTCCGTAGCTAACAAGAAATTCAAATAGCTCCATAAGTTCTTTTATCCCCGGGTGATTTCCATAAAACTCCTTAGCTTCTTCCAGGCTCTCTATTTTCATAGCTTCAATTACTTTTTCTGTTCCCTTCTTAGAAATGCCTCTTTTGAAGAGTTCTTCTTTTACTCCCTCTATTCCTTTTTTATCAAGTTTATCCATAGCTCTTGCAATTTCGAATTCGTCTCCCTCACCAATCATTGAGTGAAGGGCAGAAATCAATTTTCTGTTATTTATTCTCACCACAAAATTATCGAAGCCCAACTTTTTCAGAGATTCGTATATAATGGTTATAACCTCGGCATCTGCTATTATGGAAGAACTCCCCACTATGTCTACATCACACTGATAGAATTCACGATAACGACCCTTCTGAGGACGATCCGCTCTCCAGACCCTCTCCATCTGATACCTTTTAAACGGGAAAGTTATCTCTCCCCTGTGCTGAACCACAACCCGGGCCAGGGGAACAGTAAGATCATACCTCAGCCCCACTTCCCTGCCCTTTCTGTCTTTAAATCTGTATATGAGTTTTTCCTCTTCACCGTATTTTCCCGAAAGAATCTCCCATAGCTCTATTGCAGGGGTCTCCAGTTTTTCAAATCCATGGGCTTTGAAAACTTCCTCTAAGATGGAAAAAACATAGTCTCTTTTTCTCATCTCTTCAGGAAGGAAATCTCGCATACCCCTATAACTTCTGAACTCCTGTTTAGCCATGGCTTTATTGTATAAGAACAAAAAAGGTTAAGTCAATGTTAAAAAGAGGCCTCCCTTAATTAGCGAAAAAGAAAGACAGAGTATATATTATGTTATGATTACCTTGATGAAAGAAAGATTTTTCTTCTTTTTATATATTCTTATTCTTTTCGCCCTTTCTCTTTTGAGAACCTGGTATCCTTTTTTAATAGTTATCATTCTCTGCCTTCCCTTTGTAAAAAAGCCTGCAAGATTTTTCCCTGTAATTTTTCTACTTTTAGTTGTATCAATCCCCTACCTTATATGGGGTAGTTTAAAAAACACGCCACCCATACAATGGTTCATAATTTTTAACCTCAGAGCTCTCTCCATGCTTTCTCTGACTCTGGCTTTTTTCTCTGTGGTAAATCCATTTAAAGCCATAGCTTTTTCCAGAACTCTTTCTACAGTTCTTTCCCTCTCCTATGCTCAGTACCTCTCATTCGCAAAAACATATACGAATTTCAAATTTGCCTTAAGATCAAGAACTCTGGAAAAATTGCTGGGTAAAAGCTTTTACTCATATGCAGGAACCATATTCAAGTATTTTATGGACCTTTCCGAAAGAAGAACCTCAGAGGTCTCGCAGGCCATGAAATCAAGGGGGTTTAATGTATAAACTGGAAAAAATAAGCTATTTCTATGGCAAAAAACAGGCTCTTTCAGAAGTTACTTTGGAAATAAAAAAAGGAGAAAAAGTGGTCCTTCTTGGTGGAAATGGATGCGGAAAAACGACTCTGCTAAAAATCATGAATGGTCTGATTTTTCCGCAGAAGGGAAAAGTCTTTTGGAAGGGAATATTTCTTAATAAAAGAACCCTACAGAAAATAGAACGGAATTTTAGAAAAAGCGTGGCCCTACTTTTTCAGGATGTTGAAAGCATGCTCTTCAATCCAACGGTTAAGGATGAAATATCCTTCGGCCCAAGACAGCTTGGCATGGAGGACGTGGAAGATAGAGTAGAAAAATGGGGAAAAAGATTGAGGGTATCACACCTGTTTAAAAGACATCCAGGAGAGCTCAGTTTAGGAGAGAAAAAGAGAGTTGCCCTTGCCTCAATTCTTGTCCTTGAACCAGAGGTAATTCTTCTTGACGAACCCTTATCGAATCTTGACCCAAAAAGCACAGGTGAAATAATAGATCTTCTCTGGGAAACAGAAGCAACCCGAATTACAGCCACACAGAACCTGAGCCTTGCACCGGAACTTGGAGAAAGGGCTATACTTATCTCGGAAAACCACAGCGTCATTTACGACGGACCCTTTGCACCTCTACTTGAGGATGAAAAACTTCTTTTAGAAGCAAATCTTCTTCACATTCACCGGCACAGACACGATGGAAAAATCCACCGCCATTTTCACCCCCATGACTGGGAATGATATAAATATATTACATCTCTCTATCATTATTATCTGAGTTATAAAAATTGCATGATAAAATAGATTTGCGTAATTTATCGTGGAGGAATTCATGAAAATAAAAGTTATGAAAAAAATTCTGGAACACGGTGAAAAAACTGCAGAAGAACTCAGGGAGCTTCTGAAAAGCAAAGGGATTCTTTACCTTAATTTAATGAGCTCACCAGGGTCAGGTAAAACCACGATCATAGAAAGAACCGTGAGCTCATTACCTGAATTCAAGTTTGGAGTTATTGAAGGAGATATACAGACCACTCTTGATGCAGAAAGAATGGCAACCCTTGGAGTAAAAACTTATCAGATAAATACAGGTCCATTTGGAGGAGATTGCCACCTTGAAGCCCCGTGGGTGGCAACCGGAATTCATGAAATGAACGTTGATGGTCTTGACATTCTCTTTGTTGAAAACATCGGAAACCTAGTATGCCCTGCAGAATTTGATATAGGAGCTCATTATAATACAGTGGTTCTTAGTGTAACTGAAGGAGAGGACAAACCTTTAAAATACCCGCTTGCCTTCAGAGTTTCTCAGGTTGTTATAGTCTCAAAAATAGACCTGCTGCCCCACCTCGATGTGTCACTGAATAAAATCGAAGAGAACATTAAAAAGGTAAATCCTTCGATAAAAATAATCCCTCTTTCAGCTAAAACAGGAGAAGGTTTTGACAGGTGGCTTGATTTTCTCAGGAAAAGTAGAAATTTTCAATAAGCTTTCTATAATCTAATTGTGAAGATAAAGGTCAAGCCCGAAGATTTTATTGTAAAGGAAATTCTGAAACTTCAGCCTTCAAAGACCGGTAAATACGTCCTGTACAGAATCGAAAAAAGGGGGTGGTCAACTCTGGATCTCCTCTCTCATGTCCGGATGAAATACGGCGTTGAAATAAAACACGCTGGATTAAAGGACAAACATTCGCTATCAATACAATATGGCACATCACTTCAGGATTACCCCGTCATCAAGGGAAACGGATTTTTGATCCAGAAAATAGGTTACTGGTGGGGGGAGATAGGTCCTTCTGACCTTGAAGGAAATCATTTCCTTATCAAGGTAAGGGATGTTTCCAGCAAAGAGCTCCTCGAGGCGATAAAGGAAGCAGCTCAGGGATTTCCAAATTATTACGATGAACAGAGGTTCGGCTCAAAAACCAACGAAGGCCTTATAGGTGAAATGCTTCTGAGAGGGGAAGCTGAAAAGGCTCTTTTCCTCTATATGACCACATTAAGAAACACAGATTCTTCTTCAATGAAGGACCTAAAAAAGTACGTCAAGGAAAACTGGAGGAAATGGGACCAGCTTGAAGCCCTTGTTCCAGGACAATTTAAACCGGTCTTTCGCAAGCTCAAGGAAGGAGGAAGCTTTCTGCAGGCATGGGGAGCCTTCCCTAGAGGACTTCTATCTATAATTTTAACAGCTGTTCAATCGTATTACTGGAACCTCCTTCTACACAGGAAGATAGAAAAAAATCCCCAATTCTACATAAAGGTTGCAGATGAAAAACTTGCATGCAGGCTTGGTGAAGAGCCGGAACTTCTCCCCACTCTTGGTAATGATGACCTCTCCCTACAGCTATACTCAAGAATCCTTCAGGAAAAAGGGATTGAAAAACTCAGGCTTAAAGAACTGGATTTCAAATTCCGTTCAAGGCCAAGGGCAACCTTCGTTCAGGCAAAGCAACTAAAGGGGGAGATAATCGACGATGAACTTTTCCCTGGGAAAAAGGCAATAGTCTTAAGTTTTATTCTTCCGCCGGGTTCTTACGCCACCATGTTACTGAGGGTTGCTGAGGCTTATTATAAAAAAATGGCAGGGCTACCGGGATTTGAACCCGGGTCTGATGGCTGAGAACCATCTGTCCTTGGCCCCTAGACGATAGCCCCGCATATGGCTGGGAAGCAGGGATTCGAACCCCGATTCGCGGATCCAGAGTCCGCTGTCCTGCCAGTTGGACGACTTCCCAGTGCAGTAATTAATTTTACCAGAGAATGCTTAAATGTCAACACCCTGTATAAGTCCATAACATATGGGAAAAATTATATTCTTCAATAATATATTTTACCGGAGAACGAAGGGAAAGGGAATGATGGGGTCTTCGAGTATTATAGAAAA